>Ga0255338_1000529_pt1 | contig 115035 bp, 104 predicted proteins | sample MeOH1_35cm_T4_19_FD_203715 | JGI IMG/M metagenome (GOLD analysis project Ga0255338, IMG submission 203715) | Sandy soil microbial communities from University of British Columbia, Vancouver, Canada - MeOH1_35cm_T4_195 | ecosystem: Engineered > Artificial ecosystem > Sand microcosm >... | reverse complement strand
TAACCAGACTGAGCTATAGGCCCCTGTTCGTGCTCCAGCAGGCGCTGGTGGACCCGACCGGGATCGAACCGACGACCTCCTGGATGCAAACCAGGCGCTCTCCCAGCTGAGCTACGGGCCCGCGAATTCGATGTGGGTCACGAGTCACAGCGCTGTGCGCTGTGGCGAGTGGGGCCCCACACGAATGACCATAACGCCCACGGAACCACCGATGACCGGCCTGTCTCCAGGACCACATCGAAGCACGCTCGTCAAAGATTGCCCGAGCGTCTTTAAAAACCGGATAGAAACTTCGATCGGAAGCGTTGACCTTTCGTCACTCCTTGATCCTCTGCGCGCTGACGCGCTGAGGGGGTGACTCTCCTTAGAAAGGAGGTGATCCAGCCACAGGTTCTCCTACAGCTACCTTGTTACGACTTCACCCCAATCACCAAGTTCACCATTGAGACCTAGCCCCCTTGCGGGTTACCACAGCCTCTTCAAGTGCTCCCGGCTTTCGTGATGTGACGGGCGGTGTGTACAAGGCCCGGGAACGTATTCACCGTATCATTCTGATACACGATTACTAGCGATTCCACCTTCATGTAGTCGAGTTGCAGACTACAATCCGAACTGAGGACGACTTTCTCCGATTAGCTCCATCTCGCGACTTTGCAACGGTTTGTATCGCCCATTGTAGCACGTGTGTAGCCCTGGACATAAGGGCCATGAGGACTTGACATCATCCCCACCTTCCTCCCGGTTAACCCGGGCAGTCCCCGTAGAGTTCCCGCCATGACGCGCTGGCAACTACGGGTAAGGGTTGCGCTCGTTGCGGGACTTAACCCAACATCTCACGACACGAGCTGACGACAGCCATGCAGCACCTCTGTAGCAGTTCTTGCGAAAAGGCACATCTCTGCACCGGTCCACCACAGTTCAAGCCCAGGTAAGGTTCTTCGCGTTGCGTCGAATTAAACCACATGCTCCACCGCTTGTGCGGGCCCCCGTCAATTCCTTTGAGTTTCAGCCTTGCGACCGTACTCCCCAGGCGGAACACTTAACGCGTTAGCTCCGGCACGGAAGGGGTCAACTCCCTCCACACCAAGTGTTCATCGTTTACAGCGTGGACTACCAGGGTATCTAATCCTGTTTGCTACCCACACTTTCGCGCCTCAGCGTCAGTTACTGTCCAGGTGGCCGCCTTCGCCACTGGTGTTCCTCCTCATCTCTACGCATTTCACCGCTACACGAGGAATTCCACCACCCTCTCCAGTACTCTAGCCTGCCAGTCTCAGATGCAGTTCCCAAGTTGAGCTCGGGGATTACACATCTGACTTAACAAACCGCCTACGCGCCCTTTACGCCCAATAATTCCGAATAACGCTTGCCCCCTCTGTATTACCGCGGCTGCTGGCACAGAGTTAGCCGGGGCTTCCTCTCCAGGTACCGTCAAGTTTAAGAGCTATTAACTCCCAAACCTTCGTCCCTGACGACAGGGTTTTACAGTCCGAAGACCTTCATCACCCACGCGGCGTTGCTGCGTCAGACTCTCGTCCATTGCGCAAAATTCCCCACTGCTGCCTCCCGTAGGAGTCTGGACCGTGTCTCAGTTCCAGTGTGGCCGATCACCCTCTCAGGCCGGCTACTGATCGTCGCCTTGGTGGGCCATTACCCCGCCAACTAGCTAATCAGACGCAGGATCCTCTTTTTGCCCCAGGCCTTGCGGTCCCCAGGTTTCACCGTCGCCATCCCAGGCCACGGTCTCATGCGGTATTACCACTCCTTTCGGAGCGTTATTCCCCACAAAAAGGTAGATTCCCCACGCGTTACTCACCCGTCTGCCATGCACCTTGCGGCACATCCGACTTGCATGTGTTAGGCACGCCGCCAGCGTTCATTCTGAGCCAGGATCAAACTCTCAAGTTTCATTCTGAACTCTCACCCTCGGGTTCCCCCTCGGGCCAATGTTCTGGTCGAAAAATTGTTCTGAATCCCGTACGACATCCTTAGACGCCCCACGGAACCCTCAAAGGCTTCCTATCTTCTATCCGGTTTTCAAAGACGCCCACCGCGCTTCCGCACGGTCCGAAGTCGCCTCGCGGCCCCTCCCAGCACCCCGCAGCCTCAACTGCGCAGGACATTCAGACTAACAGGGGAGAGGCGCAGTGCAAGCGGAAATTTTTCAGGAGGCGCGCGCCAACGTTACGTCTCTGGAGAAACCCCCTGGCAATCTCTAGGAAATCCCCAGTTTCAGGAGGGTCCTGCGCTTGCCGGATTCCACCGCGGGCTGGTCGAAGGGATCCACCTCCAGCGCCATCCCGGACAGGCCGACCACCAGCTGCCAGGCCATGAGGAAGGCCCCCAGCGAGGCTTCGTTCAGCGCGTCCAGATGCCAGTGCACCACAGAGATGCCGGCACCCTCGAGGGCTTCGCGGGTGCCCTCCGCCTGGGCCCGCAGGATGTCCTCGCCGCCCCAGCGGCCCAGCCCCGGAAACGGGCACTGCGACGGCGGATCGGATGGCTCCGCTGCATGGTTGTTTCCCACGGTCACCAGCACCACGCCGATATTGCGCGGACCGTCCAGCCACCGCTGCAGCTGCGCATGCTGATCCTGCGGACCGATGGCACGGATGGGCGTAAAGCCCCGCCGACTGCCGTCGGCCGCCTGCTTGCCCAGGCTCTCCGCCATCAGTTGCACCCACCACGCGCCCACGGTTTCCAGGCGCGTGGCGTAGGGCATCAGCACCCATTGGTCCGTGCCCCGCAGGAAGCCCTCGGTGAGCGTGGCGACCATCTCCCAGACGCGGGTACCCCAGGGGCCGCTCCGCTGCTCGGTTTGCGCGACCACCTCGCGGGCGGCTGACAGGAAGCGAGGCGCCTCTAAGCCTGCCCAATGCAGCGGCAGCGTGCCGATGGCCGTGAACGCCGAATAGCGCCCACCCACCGATTCCGGGATGGGCAACAGCCTCCACCCCTCGGCCCGCGCCAGCTGAGCGAGCGGATTCTGGTCGTCCTGGGTGATGGCAACGGGCGCCTGGTGCCAGCGTCCCCAGCCGGTCTGCGCACGAAGTCGACTGATCCACGTCCAGAGTTCCAGCGTGCGTCCGCTCTTGGAGGCGAACACCAACTGGTCTTCCGGCTCCAGCCGCAGGCCGCTGCCTTCCGGGGAGGCCAGCGGCTGCCACCGGAGCCGCTGCGACGCACCAGGAAAGGCCTGGATGAGCGCCTCCGCAGGCAGCAGAGAGCCGCCGATCCCGCACCAGAGCAGCCGGCCCGGCGCCAGGGCCGGCGGCAACGCCACCTCCTCCACGCCGAGCCATCCCGACATCGGATGTCCAACCATCCGTTGCCACAATGCCATTGAGTCCATTCCCACTTCTCCTGTTTCAGCCATCTTAGGCCATCATGACCTCAGGAGCCGCTATGAAGACCCTGCGCAAAGCCGTCATCCCCGTCGCCGGCCTGGGTACCCGCTTCCTGCCCGCCACCAAGGCCCAGCCCAAGGAGATGCTGCCCCTCGTGGACACCCCCGTGATCCAGTACGTGGTGGAGGAGGCCATCCGCGCCGGAATCGAAAGCATCGTGCTGGTGACCGGAAGGGGCAAGGGCGCCATCGAGAATCACTTCGACGTCGCCTATGAGCTGGAGGACACCCTCCGACGCCGGGGCAGGCAGGAAGATCTCGACCTCGTGCGCGACATCACCCACCTCGCCCAGTTCGCCTACGTGCGCCAGGGCGAACCTCTGGGCCTCGGCCACGCGGTGCTGTGCGCCCGCCATGCGGTGGGCGATGAGCCCTTCGCCCTGCTCCTGGGCGACGATGTCTTCGATGAGCGCGATTCAGCCCTGGAGTCCCTCATCGCCGCCTACCGGGCCACCGGGAAGTCCGTTGTCGGCGTCCAGGAGGTCCCGGAAGAGCATGTCTCCCGCTACGGCATTGTCAGTGCGCCCGGTGGCGGCAAACCCGTCTGGGATGTGACAGCGATTGTCGAAAAACCGAAACCCGCGGAGGCGCCCAGCCGCTGGGCAGTGGTGGGACGCTACGTCCTGGAGCCCCGCGTGTTCCAGCATCTCGCGGCCCTCAAGCCTGGCGTCGGCGGCGAGTACCAGCTCACGGATGCCCTGGCGATCCTCGCGCGGGAGGGCCGCCTCGTGGCCGCCCCCATCCCCGCCAAGCGCTTCGACACCGGCAACAAACTCGACTACCTGAAGGCCAATGTCGAGTTCGCCCTCAAGCGGGAGGACCTGCGCAGCGATTTCGCCGCCTACTTGAAGGACCTGGTGAAGGGGCTCTAGCGCCTCAGCCGCAGGGCGTTCAGCACCACGGTGAGCGAGCTGAGGCCCATGGCCAGCCCGGCGAGCATAGGCCCACCGAAGCGCTCCAGCTGGCCGAAGGCGGCCAGGGGCACCAGCACCAGGTTGTAGCCGAAGGCCCAGCCCAGGTTTTGCCGGATCACGCGATGGGTCCGCAGGGCGAGGCGGCGCGCGGCGAGGATGGGCTCCAGCCCCGGCCTCAGCAGCACAAGGGGAGCCGCCGCCATGGCCGCGGCCGTACCCTGCTCGCCCGCTCCAGAGCCCATGGCGATGCCACAGTCTGCCTGGGCCAGGGCCGGCGCGTCGTTCACGCCGTCACCCACGAAGCCGACCACGGCGCCCTGCGCCTGGAGATCCCGGATCCGGGTGAGCTTGTCCTCGGGGCGCAACCCAGCGGCCACCGATTCGATGCCCACGGCCTCAGCCATCTTCGCCGCAGGCTCCGCACGATCTCCCGTGAACAGGTGGAGGCGGAGGCCTTGCTGCCGAAGTTTCCCGGCCACCGCGGCACTTTCGGCCCGCAGGCGGTCGCCCAGCACGAACACGCCGTTCAGCCCGGAGGCGTCCGCCAGGCCCACGGCGATCCCATCCTCGTCCACTTCGGGGAAGACCTCCCCGAGGAAAGCGGCGCTGCCCAGGCGCCAGGCGTTGCCGTCGATCTCGCCGCTGACCCCGCCGCCAGGGTGGGCACGGAAGGCCGACACCGGCTTCAGGGCGCCGGCATGGGCCGTCACCAGGCCGCGGGCGATGGGATGCTCCGAATCCCGCTCCAGGCTGGCCGCGAGCTGCAGCAGATCCGCATCGGCCCTGCCCGAGGTCCCCACGATCCTGCGTAGCCGTGGCCGCCCCTCTGTGATGGTCCCGGTCTTGTCGAAGGCGAGATCCGTAGCCTGGCCGAGGGCTTCGAGGGCCGCTGCATCGCGCACCAGTACGCCTTTCCGGGCGGCGGAGCCCAGACCCACCATCACCGCCACCGGAGTGGCCAGGCCGAGGGCGCAGGGGCAGGCGATCACCAGCAGGGTCACGGCCGGGCGCCAGGCGGAGGCGATGGTGCCGGTGGCCAGCCACCAGCCCGCCAGGGTCAGCAGGGCGAGGACCAGAATGGCCGGAACGAAGACGGCGCTGATGCGGTCCGCCAGGTCCTGGGCGGGGGCCTTGGAGCCCTGGGCCTGGGCCACCAGCTGAGCCATGCGGGCCAGCTGGGTCTGGGCCCCCACGGCCTGGATCTCCATTTCCAGCGCCGAGCCGTGGACCACGGTGCCGGCCACCAGACCTTCACCTGGCCCCTTGGAAACAGGGAGGGGTTCGCCCGTGAGCATGGATTCGTCCACTTCCGCCTGCCCCGTGGTCACGCGACCATCGGCGGGCACCGCATGGCCAGGCAACACCCGGGCGCGATCGCCGGGCCGCAGGTCCGCTACCGGGACTTCCACCACTGTGCCATCCGCCGCCAGGCGCAGGGCCGTGGGCGGCGCCAGGGCCAGCAGCTCCTTCAGGGCGTCCGTGGCCTTGGACTTGGCGCGGCTCTCCAGGTACTTGCCCGTGAGCAGGAAGGCCACCAGCGCCGCGGCCGTCTCGAAGCTGAGGTGGTGGACGCCGTTCAGCCATTCCACCACGGCAAAGGTCCAGGCCACACCCGAACCCAGCGCGATGAGGGTGTCCATGGAAGCCTGGCCATGCCGCGCCTGGCGTGCCGCCCGGCGGAAGAAGCCCCAGCCGGCCCAGAAGACCACGGGAGCCGAGAGGAGGGCCTGGAGCCAGCCCGGCAGGTGGAGCCCCAGGCCAGGGATCATGGCCAGCAGCAGGGGCGCCGTGAGGACCAGGGCGAGGATCATCCGGTTCCGGGCGGGGACCGGGTCATCCTCGGCCTGCGCCACCGCCTGGTCCGCCTTGGGCCGGCCCAGACCATAACCCGCATCCTCGACCTGCGTCGCCAGGGTCTCGAAGCTGGCTTCGCCCTCCACCGTGGCCGTGGCGGTGGCCAGGTTCACCGTCGCGGCCCGCACGCCGGGGGTGCCGGCCAGGGCCTTCTCCACATGGCGCACGCAGGATGCGCAGGTCATGCCAGTGACGGTATAGGTCTCGGTGCTCATGTCGGGCCTGGGTTCGGCTTAGGCCGACTCCGTCATCTGGTAGCCCGCTTCGGCCACCTGGGCAGCCAGAGTTTCGAAGCTCGCGGTACCGGTCACCTTCGCCGTGCCGCTGGCCAGATCCACGGCCACCTCCACGACGCCGGGGGTGTTGCGGATCGCCTTGTCAACGTGGCGGACGCAGCCGCCGCAGGTCATGCCGGTCACGCGATAGGTCTTGGTGTTCATGGGCTCTCCAGGGGGTTCAGGCCCGCAGTTCCGTGAGCGCGGGGAGGCGCCCGGCCTCGGCGAGCAGGGTTTCCATCAGGTTGCAGCCCAGGTCGCTGCTCTGCCCATCTGGCGTGCCCAGGGTGATGCGGAGGATTTCCACCAGCAGCTGGATCTCGGCGAGCTTGCTCTCCAGGACCCGCAGCTTGCCGCCCAGGGCATCGCGCACATGGGCGCAGGGGGCGCTGTCCTGGCGCAGGGCTCGCAGCAGCTCCTGCACCTCGTCCAGGGTGAACCCCGCGGCCTGGGAGGCCTTCAGGATCCGCACCCACTGGATGGCTTGGGGCGGGAAGAGCCGGTAGCCCTTGGGGGACCGGGGCAGGTCGCCGAAGACGCCGGCATCCGCATAGAAGCGCAGGTTCCGGGCCGTGAGGCCTGAACGGGCGGCGAGCTGACCGATCTTCAGCAGGCGGGTGGCCGCGGGCGCAGGGGTCGGGCGAAAGTCAGCGACGGTCGACATGGGGACCTCCCAGAGACGAACAGCCCCAGCTTAAGCCTCCAGTTGCATGGAAGCTCAAGGATAAAATCACAAAAAACTATATGCGCTGATAGCGATGGATATGCAGGTGCAGGAGCGTCACGGCCGCCGGGGTGACGCCGGGGATCCGGCTGGCCTGCCCCAGGGTCTCAGGGCGATGCAATATCAGTTTTTCCAATACTTCCTTCGACAGCCCATGCAGATGTTCGATGCGGAAATCCGCGGGAATCCGCACATGGTCCCAGGCCCGGTGGCCCTCCAGCAGCCGGGCCTCCCGTTCGCGGTAGGGGGCGTAGCGCAGGTCGAAGAGCAGCAGGTCCCGCTCCCAGCCGGGATTCCATCCGGTCTGGGGAGCGGCCCACCCCTCCAGGAGGGCCAGGCACGCATCGGCTTCGGATTGTCCCATCTGCTGGCGCCGCAGCAGGTCGGATAAGGCCAGACCCGCGTCCAGGCGCAGGCCGGCGGCGGCGGCGGTGGGCCCAAAAGGGCTGGTCTGGGTCACCCAAGCGGCGTCGCACTGCGTCCGCAAGCGCTCCCGCCGTTCGACCTTGGCCTCCACCAAGGCCAGTTCTTCCAGCTCCAGGGCCCCCACCTCCCGGGCCACGGCCAGGAGCCGGGCGTCTGCCACGTCGCAGGCCAGGCCCAGCCGGTGTTCCGCCCGGGCCGTGAGCATGCGATAGGGCTCGTCCGTGCCCTTGGTGACGAGGTCGTCGACCATGACACCCAGGTAGGCCTGGTCCCGGCCGAGGATGATGGGCGCCTGGTCCCGCAGCCAGCGCACGGCATTGAGACCCGCCAGGAGCCCCTGGCCTGCGGCCTCCTCGTACCCCGTGGTGCCGTTGATCTGGCCCGCGAACCACACGCCTTCCAGGCCCTCCACCGAGAGATCCCGGCGTAGCTGCAGGGGATCGAAGCTGTCGTACTCGATGGCGTAGCCGGGGCGCAGGATCTCGGCCGCCTCGAAGCCGGGCAGGCTGCGGACCATGCGGAGCTGCACATCCGGCGGCATGGAGGTGGACAGGCCTGCCAGGTAGATCTCCTCGGTCTCCAGGCTTTCGGGTTCCACGAAGATCTGGTGGCGTCCCTTGTCGGGAAACTTCACGAACTTGTCTTCGATGGAGGGGCAGTAGCGGGGGCCGACTCCCTCGATGTGGCCCCCGTAGAGACTCGATTTCGGCAGGTTCTCCCGCACGATGGCCTCAGTCTCCACCGTCGTGTGGACGATGTGGCAGGGCACCTGCGGCTGGGGGATCGTCTGGCTGAAGAAGCTGAAGGGGCGGGGCGGATCATCGCCGGGCTGGACCTCGAGCCGGCTGAAGTCGATGGAGGCCCGGGCCAGCCGGGGGCTCGTGCCGGTCTTCAGGCGGCGGTTCCGGAGGCCCAGCGCCTTCAGCTGCTCCGCCAGGTGGGTGCTGGCGGGCTCCCCGGCCCGCCCCGCCTCCAGGCGACGGTCGCCGATGAGAATGCGCCCATTGAGGAAGGTGCCGCTGGTGACCACCACGGCCTCGCAGGGCAGCACGGAACCGTCCAGCAGTTCCACGCCCCGCAGGCCCCGGGTGCCCTCCGCCCAGAGGATCGCCGTGGCCATGCCCTGGCGCAGCTTCAGTTCCGGCTGATGCTCCAGGAGCTGCCGGGCCGCGCTGCGGTACTTCACCTTGTCCGCCTGGGCCCGGGGGCCGCGCACGGCCACCCCGCGGCTTTCGTTGAGGATGCGGAAGTGGATGCCCGTGGCGTCGATGAGGCGGCCCATGGCCCCGCCCAGGGCGTCCAGCTCCCGCACCATGTGGCCCTTGCCCACACCCCCGATGCTGGGGTTGCAGCTCATCTGGCCAATCTGGTCGAGGTTCATGGTGAGCAGCGTCGTGGCCATGCCCATGCGGGCCGCGATGTGGGCCGCCTCGATTCCGGCATGTCCGCCGCCGATCACCACCACCTGCTTCAAACCAGCCTCCGAAGGTTGTCAGGATAACCTCCCCAATCCGCGGCTCCGGGGTCAGCTTGGATGTGAGAAAATGGCCCGATGCGACCCCGTTTGAGCCCTGAAGAACGCCGCGACCGCCGGAAGCGGGCCATGCGCCGCTCCATGTTCGTGCTGCCTTCCAGCATCACCATGGCTTCGATTTTCTGCGGGTTTTCCAGCGTGGTCATGTCCATCAACGCCGCCGGGGCCACGCCGGAGCGCTACTTCCTGTGGGCCGCCGGCCTGCTGGTGCTGGCGGGGATCTTCGATGGCCTGGACGGCCGCGTGGCCCGGGCCACCAACACCGCCACGGAATTCGGCGTGCAGCTGGACAGCCTGGCGGACGTGGTCAGTTTCGGCATGGCCCCGGCCATCCTCGCTTACCGCTACGGATTCTTCCACTTAGGGATCCACGACCCCAACCTGCGGGCCGCCGGCTGGGCGGCCTGCTTCGTCTTCACAGCCTGTGGTGCCCTGCGCCTGGCCCGCTTCAACGTGCAGGTGGGAGCCGTGGATCCCCGCTATTTCGTCGGCCTGCCCATCCCCGCCGGCGCCGCCTGCGTGGCCTCGGTGATCATCTGGCGGCCCACGCCGCCGGCCGCCACCCTCCAGGCCTACGCCCTGGCCGCGGAACTCTTCCTTGTGGGCCTCCTGATGGTGTCCACGATCCGCTTCCCCAGCTTCAAGAAGCGGGCCGGCAGCCCCCGGGCCGCCATGCTGACCAGCCTGAGCATCGTCCTGATCTTCGCGCTGATGATCCTGCTCCGGCAGCGCTTCTTCATCGGCTTCTTCGCGGCCTACATCACCCTCGGGATCCTCCTCAACCTGGCCTGGAAGGCCGGCTGGCGGGGCGTCGAGCCCCCCAGGGACGGGGCGGAGAACCTGGAGACCGTCCACTGAAGAAAAGGGATCCGGCCTCGGCTCTTAGCTCAGAATCCCGGCGATGCAGGCGCTGAGGAAGTTGGCCAAGGTGCCCGCCAGCATGGCCCGCAGGCCCAATCGGGCCAGATCCCCCCGGCGTTCGGGCACCAGGGCCCCGATGCCGCCCACCTGGATGGCGATGCTGCTGAAGTTGGCGAAGCCGCACAGGGCGAAGGTGGAGATCAGCCGCGCCTTGGTGGACAGGTTCGTCATGGCGCCCAGATCCAGGAAGGCCACGAATTCGTTCACCACCATGCGCTTGCCCAGCAGGGAGCCCACCTGCCCAGCCTCGATCCAGGGCACGCCCATCAGGTAGGCGAAGGGCTTGAACACCGCGCCCAGCACCAGCTCCAGGCTGAAACCCGGATGGATGGCCTTCATCAGGCCGTTGAGCAGGTAGATGAGGGCGATGAAGGCGATGAGCATCACCGCCACGTTGAAGGCGAGCTGGCCGCCCTCGAAGGCGCCACGGGCGGCGGCATCCAGCACGTTCGCGTCGTGGGTGGGGATATCCACCTTCACCTCGCCGGCCGTCTCTGGAGCCTCGGTCTCCGGCTCCAGGAGTTTGGCCATCATCACCGCGCCGGGGGCCGTCATGATCACGGCCGTGAGCAGGTGCACGATGTCCACATGGGCCACCTGGACGTAGGCCACCATGATGCTGCCTGACACGTGCGCCATGCCGGCCGTCATGATCAGCATCAGCTCGCTGCGGGTCATGCGCGCCAGGAAGGGTCGGATGGTCAGGGGGGCCTCGGTCTGGCCCATGAGGATGCTCGCCGCCACGCTCACGCTCTCGGCGCCCGACACCTTGAGGAAGCGGCCCATGGCCCGGGCCGCGGCGCTCACCACCCACTGCATGACGCCGATGTAGTAAAGCACCGCGAAGATCGATGCTACGAAGATGATGGTGGGCAGGACCGCGAAGGCGAACACCATGCCCACTTTCCCGCCGGGGCCGTCGGAGAGCGAGCCGAACACGAAGCTGGCGCCCTCGTGGGCGTAGGCCATGAGGTGTTCCACCACGATGCGCATCTGGTCGAAGGAGGAACCCACCAGGTTCCCCCGGAGCAGCCCCAGGACGATGACCCCGAAGAGGGCCCAGTTGAGGCTCTTGTTCTCGTAGGACGCGAAGCGGCGCAGCAGCATGGGCGTGAACATCAGGAGCAGCACCACCCAGCCGGTGCCCTTCGGGAAGGGCAGGAAGGAGAGGAGGTCCGCGATGGCCGGTCCCTTCAGCACCACCAGGGCGAAGATCCACTGAAGGCAGAGCCCCCAGGCGATGGTGCGCCAGTGGATGGCGCTGCGCTTGTGCGACAGCGCGTACGCCATGGCCATGAAGGCCACGATCCCGGCCAGGCCGATGAAGCGTTCCATCGAGTGCTCCCTACAATTCGTTGTTCAGGGCCTCGACGGCCTTCTCCATGTAGAAACGGGCGCGGCCCAGCAGGCCCTCCCGCTGCATCACCAGCACCAGCGTGCACTGTTCCTTGGCGCCCATCATGAGGATCCAGTGCTGGTCGGTGGCGAAGACCACCTGCTTGACCTCGCCGCGGTCGAACTCCTCCACCGCCTGCTGGAGGTGCCGCTTCACCACGTGCTGGTAGGCCCCCAGGAGCTGCAGCCCCTCGTTGGAGACCTGGATCGTGCGGGAGCAGATGGGATCCCCGTCGTGATCGTTGAAGGTCGCGGCCAGGGCCTCGGGCACCTGTTCGATCAGCCGATCCAGGAGTTGCTGGAACATGGTGGGACTCCGGTGATGCGTGCTGACAGCATGACCGCACTAGATTTTGCGCGCCACCTGGAGTGCCCAGATCCCCACGAGCAGGGCCCAGGCCCCGAACCGTGCCACGCGGGACGTGGGCAGGGCCGGGTAGGGAGCTCCGCGCCAGGCGCGGCGCAGGTCCCAGAGGGCCGCAAGCGGCGCCGCAGCCACCAGGAGCGCCAGGGCTGGATACCAGTGGAGGGCCTCGCGCCAGTGGCCCTGGCCCAGGGCAAGGACGCTCCGGGTCAACCCGCAGGTGGCACAGGCGACCCCGGTGAACTGCTTGAAGGCGCAGCCCGGCAGGAAACCCGCGAAGGGCGCGAGGAATCGCGCCAGCCAGATGCCGAGACCCAGGGCCAGGCCCCCGAGGGCGATCCAGGGCACCCGCCTCACGGGGCCGTCCGCAGCAGCATCAGCATCATCACCGCCAGGCCCAGGCCGCAGGTGCCCAGCAGGACGGCGTGGACCGCCGTGGCTGCCACGCCCCGCCAGGACTCGCACCCGTGCCGGGCGGCCAGGGCGAAGCCGCGGAAGAGCCACAGATAGCCGTCCAGGAGCATCAAGGGGAACGACAGTGCCGCACCCAGACCGGGCACGAAGCCCAGCAGCCCGATCAGCGTGCCCAGGGCCGTGATGCGCAGGACCTCAGCCTCGGCCACCAGGGTGGCCCGGAAACCACGCTTCCCTTTCAGCCCCCCCAGCAGCCAGAGGCCGGTGTGGTCCCAGACCGCGTGATGGAGCCAGGTTCCCAGCACGCCGATGGGCACGATCAGCAGGAGCCAGGGCCAGACCCGGCCGAAGGCGGGCGGGGCGGGCAGGGTCCGGAACAGTTCCCACAGCACCTCGGGATCGGCCCCCATGAGCCGCTCCACCCAGTCCGGCGGGCCGCTCCGCCGGAGCTGCCCGTAGGCCAGGAGGGCCCGCCAGATCGTCAGCGCGGCATTCGCCAGGGCCAACGGGACCCACACGGTGAGCATCCGGATCAAGGCCCGGCCCAGGGGCGGCGGCGGTTCCGTGAAGGCAGCGGCGGGCCGAAGCAGGGCCCGGACCGAAGCCGCGAAGGGAACCTCCATCACTTCCTCAGGAACAGGGTCTCGAAGTCGCGGAGGGCGATGGCGTCGCCATCCCGCTTGAGGGGGGCGTGAAAGTCCCGGGGGCTCAGGTCGGCGAACTCCCCGAACGTGGCCACGTTCCCATTGATGTAGGCGATGAACTCGTCCTGGCGATGCTTGATGTAGGGCCGGAAGGGACGGGAGATGGCGCCCAGCAGGGCGGAGTCCAGGGCCGTCCAGGTCTGGAGGTGGGTCTCGAAGCCGTTCTTCCCCTCCCAGTAGCGATAGGAGGTGAGCATCTTCGCGCCCACCGCGAAGGGTGTCTTGAGCCGCCCCTTATCGGCCATCCCCTCGACCAGGTACACCCGGTGGCCCGGGCGCTGATAGACGAGGCGGAGCGTACCCTTCAGCCCATGGGCGTCGTCGATGCTCCAGGATCCGTCGGGATGGATGAAGGCGTAGAAGCCCGGCACGAACTGGCAGTGCCGCCACATGGCCGAGGCCAGCCTGGGGTGGTCGAAGAGCTTCTCCATCGTCGCCAGGCGGACGTGCTTGGGCTGGGTCTGGGTCTCGAAGGCGAAATCCGCCCGGTTCAGGATGTCCAGGGCCTCCGCCCGGGCGGCCGGGGAGAGCTGGTCCACGAAGGCCGGAGGCTGGGCCTGGGCGAGGACGGCCAGAAGGGCGAGGAGCACGGCGCGCATATCCAAGACGCTAGCACCTCCCTGGCGGAACAGGGACCCTCGCCCGTCCCGACCAGAGGACCGGCCCTGACCCCGGGGGTCGCGGCTATGCTTTTCCTCTGCCCCGAGGCTTCCATGTCGCCCGCATCCCCCTGGTTCCGCACCCCGGTCGCTCTGCTCTGCGCCCTGCCGGCCCTGGTCCAGGTTCCGGCCCGGGCACAGGAAGGTGACCTGGCGGAGCGGTTGTACCAGAGCGGCGAACGTGCCTACGGGGCCAAGGCCTACCAGGAGGCCCTGGACACCTGGGGCCAGTTGCTCCAGTCGGCCCCCAAGAGCGCATTCGCCCCCCGGGCCCTCCTGGCGCTGGCCCGCCACCAAGTGGAGGTGGAGCGCAAGCCCGAAGCCGCCATGCCCTACCTGGACCGGTTGAAGGCGGACTACATCCGGACGCCCGAAGCCGCGGAGGGGCTGCTGCTGCGGGGGACCCTGCTCGCGCGGCAGGCCCGGCGGTCCACGGACCTGAAGGACGCCATGGCGGAATTCAACCGGGTCATCGACCTCTTCCCGGAGTCCCCGGCCGTGGCGGAGGCCCGGTTCCAGCTGGGCCGGGCCTGGCGCGACCAGGGGCAGTGGGGCCGGGCCCTTCACCAGTTTATGGAAGCCCTCAGGGCCCGCCCCGACGCCGCCGTGGCGCCCCGGGCCATGCTGGAAGCCGCCGAGACGATGGATCTCCTGGACGATCTGCCGGGCTGCCTCCGGATGCTCCAGCGGCTCCGGACGCTGGCGCCCCAGAGCCCCGAGGCCCAGGAAGCCACCTGGCGCATGGCCGTGCGCGTGAAGCACCGGCTCCAGAAACCACCGCTGGGCAACGAGGGATCCTGGCCCCCGGGCCGTGTGAAATGGCTCAAGACGCCCACCCTATTGGCCACCACGCCCGATGGGGATCTGCTCATCTACCAGAACGACCTGGACCACGCCTTCCGGCTCCACGACGGCGACCTGGCCCCCGTCGGCCCCGCCGCCTCTTCGGCCAAGGCCCTGGTGACCACCCCGGCCGGCGAGGTCTGGCTCCTGGCCAAGGCCAGCCTCGTCCGCGAGCAGGTGGCAGCGCCGGCGCCCCTGAATGGCCTGGGCGCCATCTCCGGAGCCGCCCTGGACCGCTGGGGCGCCCTCTGGGTCGCCGATTCGAAAACGCCCGCCCTGACCGTCTTCGCCCCGGACGGGACCTCCCGCACCGTGGCCTCCCCCACGGCCAACGCTCTGGCGCCCCTGCCCACGGGGGGCATGGTCATCGCAGCGGATGCCGATCGCAAGCTGCTCTTCCTGGATGCCGACGGCCAGCCCCGCACCGTGGTCCCCTACGGCAAGGATCTGCCGGCCCCCTTCCGGTACGTGATTGCCTTGGCATCGGACGGGGCGGGGCAGGTGGCCGCTCTCGTGGAGGGCGGTGACTACGGAGAAGGAATCATGATCCTCGGCCCCCAGGGGGTGGTCCTCCGCCAGGCCACCTTCAAGAGCCTGGGCATCAGCGGCCGCATCACCTCCCTCACCTTCGACCGCTCCGGTGGCCTGATCCTCTGCGACCGCCGCAACGACCTCCTGTTCCGGTTGAACTGACATGCGCCTCCGCCGACTCCTCCCCCTCGTCTTCCTGCTCAGCCTCGGCCTCGGGGCCCAGGACCCCACCCTCAAGGACACCTTCCTCCAGGCCAAGGCCCTCTGGGCCACCCAGGGGGACCGCGAAGGCGCCACCGCCCGCTTCGAGAAGGTGGTCGAGACCCTCGCCCCCAAGGGCACCGCCCTGGAACCCGCCTGGGCCCAGGTGCTCTGCGAAAGCTACAACTGGCTGGCGGTGCTGGATGACCGCGGCGCCCAGACCAAGGCCCGGGCCCAGGGCCGCCTCCAGGCCCTCATCGACCTGAACCCGGATTTCGAGGTGGATCGGGCCCTCACCTCCCAGCGCCTGACGGCCCTCTTCGACCGCCTGAAGGCGGAGAAGTACGCGCCGGTGAAGCTCAGCTATGCGCCCGAGGATGGAACCCTGGCCGTGGACGGCCGGCCGGGGCCGCCCCTGGCCCGCCGGTTCCTCTCCTTCGGCACCCACAAACTGGTCTACAGCCGGCCGGGCTATGCGCCCACCGAGCTGAGCCTGGAGCTCGCCCCCCGGGACGCCAAGACCGCGGACTTCAAGCTCACCCGTGTGTCCTCCACCGTCACCCTCTATGTGCAGCCCAGCGGCGCGGAAGTCCTTCTGGACGGCCGGAGCCTGGGCCGCGCCAGGGGCCAGGCCGGCCCCGAGGCGGCGCCCCTGACCGTGCCCCTGGGCCTGCGCCCGGAGGACTTCTCCGGGGCCTTCGTCATCGGCGAGCTGGCCGCGGGCAGGCACCAGCTCGAACTGCGCGCCCCCTGCCACCGCACCAGGGTGCTCGAGATGGAGGCGAACCTGGCCACGCCCTGGGCCGATCACACGCTGGAGCCCATCCGCCTGGAGGCCTCCAAGGGCACCCTGACCGTCAGCTCCGCCTGGCCTGGGGGCGAGCTCTTCCTCTCCGGCCAGAGTCAGGGCCCCCTGCCGGTCACCCAGTTGCCCGTCTGCTCGGGCCCGTACGATCTCCTGGTCCGCTTTCCGGCAGGCGGCTTCTCCCGGCGCATCACCGTGGTGGAGGGCAAGGCCCTGGCGGTGGAAGCCAGGCCCAAGCCGCGCCTGGCGTTCCTGGGCCTGGAAGGGGAAACGGAATTCACGGGCCGGGCCCGGTTCCTGGCTCAGCTGGAGGGCCTCGGGAATCGCCTCCAGCAGGTGGCCTACCTGCCAGCCCATCCCGGTGAGACACCGAAGGAGGCCCTGGCCCGGGTGAAGGCCTCCCGGGAGGCGGAGCTCATCCTCCTCGCCACCCCGGTGCCGGACAAGGTGATCCACCGGGTCGAACTGCTGGTGGCCACCCTCGAAGGCGAGGAAGAGCGGTGGGTCGTGAAGCCTCTGGAAGAGGATCCCCTGGGTCCCCTGGCGGCGCGTCTCAACGCCGTACCGCCCCTCCACGAACCCGGGCTGGGCCTCGCCCTCCTCGATCTGCCCGGCGAGCCCGGGCCCTGGGTGCTGTCCGCCTCCGAAGCCGCCCAGAAGGCCGGCATCCAGGTCGGCAGGGCCCTCACCCAGGCCGATGGCAAGCCGCTCCCCTCCGTCCAGGCGCTGCGCCTGGCACTGAAGGACGCCAAGGGGACCGTGGCCCTCGGCCAGGGCGGCGCTCCCGTCATCCTTCCGGTCCAGACCGAAGCCCTGGAGCTTCCCTTCGGCGCCTCGAGCCTCTGCCATCCCGCCGTCCTGGCCCACCTGCGCCTCCAGTACGCGGGTGCCAAGGGGGATGAGGCGAACCTCATCCGGCTGAACCTGGGCCTCGGGCTCATGCACTTCCGCCGGTACGACAAGGCCATCGAGCAGCTGCGGGACACCCGGCTCAGCACCGTGAGCGGCGTGAGCCAGGGCACCCTGGACTACCATACGGGCCTCTGCTTCCTCCGGCTGGGCAGTGCCTACCAGGCCGAAGCGACGCAGGCATTCCGGCAGGCTCTGAAGTATCCTCAGGCAACCCTGCTCGGCCCCGATGGCCCCCTCGTCGCCCCCCTGGCCCGGCAGGCCCTCGAAGACCTGAAGTAGTTGGAGGAACCCATGAGGCACCAGCGCGGCGAAGGCAAGCTTGGCTGCATCGTCTCCCTGCTCGTATTCGGCGCCCTGGCCGCCGCGGGCTACAAGGCCATCCCCGTCTACTACGCTGACAGCGAGCTGGTGGACGCCTGCGACTTCATCGCCAGCAGCGCCGCCAAAAAACCCATCGAAACCATCGAGCGGGAAATCAAGGACAAGGCCCGGGAGCTAGTCATCCCCGAGGTGCTGGCGGACAAGAACGCCATCCGCGTCACCAAGACCGGCAGCGGCGAGGCCGGCACCTGCACCATCACCCTCCGCTTCAAGCGCACCATTGACTTCTACGGCGTCTACCAGTGGACCAAGGAGACGAACAAGCGCATCTCCAAACCCATCTTCGAGAACATCGGCTAGATCGGCGCCGGTTGGGCTTGCGGCGGGCGGCCGGCCACGGCACCCTGCCATATGCTCCTGTCACTTCCTGAAGACACGTCCCTCCCCCGGGGGGCCGCGCTGCATCCGGTCCGGGTGCCCGGCTCGAAGTCCGTCACCAATCGCGCCCTGCTGCTGGCGGCCCTGGCGCCAGGGGCCAGCCGGTTCCGGGGCGGGCTGGAGGCCGAGGACACCCGCTGGATGCGACGGGCCCTGGCGAGTCTGGGGCTCGGCTTCAAGGAACAGGAAGGCACCTGGATCATCGAGGGTGGCCGCCCCCCCCGGGCTTCCGCACCCCTCTGGCTCGGCGCCTCCGGCACCACCCTGCGCTTCCTCCTGCCCTGGCTGGCCCTGAAGGCCGAGGGCCCCGTCCGGCTGGAAGGCGACCCGCGGCTTTTCGAACGCCCCCTGGGGCCCCTGCTGGCGCCCCTGGAGGCCCTGGGGGCAGCCTGGGAGCCGGATGCCCAGGGCGCCTGGCTGCGCCCCGCCCCCGCGCCACCAGAAGCCCTGGACCTGGCGGTGGACGCCCGCCTCAGCAGCCAGTTCCTCACGGGCCTGGCCCTGACCGCGGCGGCGCTGCCCGGCGGCGGCACCCTGCGCTGGACTGAGGTGGCCAGCCCCAGCTACCTGGTCCTCACCACCCAGTGGCTCCAGCGCTTCGGCTGCGAGGCCCGCCTGGAGCCGGGCCGGTGGGTCATCCCAGGCGGCGCCCTGGCCCCGCGGGAACTCGACCTGCCCGGCGACTGGAGCGGCGCCGCGGCCTTCCTCGCCGCCGCCGCCGTGACCGGTCGTGTCCTGCGGCTGGCGCCCCTGGATCCGGCGGACGCCCAGGGTGACCGCGCCATGGTGGCCATCCTCGAGGCGGCGGGCTGCCGGGCCCGCTGGATCGCGGCCCAATCCCTGGAGCTGGAAGGTCCGCTCCAGCGCGGCCTGGACGCGGATCTCACGGATTGCCCGGACCTGGGGCCCGTGCTGGCGGCCCTGGCGGCCCTGGCCCCAGGCCCCTCCGAGCTGCGCGGACTGCACACGCTCCCTCTGAAGGAATGCGACCGGCTGGACGCCTCGGCGGAGCTGGTGCGCTGGCTGGGCGGCCAAGCCGAGGTGATCGGGGACCACACCCTGCGGATCCAGCCGGGACCGCCGCCCGGCCCGCGTCCCGCCTTCGACCCGCGCAACGACCATCGCATGGCCTTCGCCGCGGCGGTGGGCGGCCTGCGCGGCGGCGGCGACCTGCGCGATCCCCACTGTGTGGCCAAGACCTTCCCGGATTTCTGGACGGTCTGGCGCGGGATGCTGGGGTGCTGAGAGCCGCCTGGCTCGGCCACTGGAAGGCCCCCTGGGGCCTGGACCGGGGGCGCCGCTGGGGGGACCCCCTCTGGGCCCTGCCCGCCATCAGCCAGGCTTGGCTGCTGGGCGGCCGGGACGGACGCTGGCCCCGCCTGGAGCAGGAGGCCCGGCGCCCCCAGGGCCCGCAGGTCGTGAACCTGCCCATCGCTTTCGGGCCCCGCCCTGATCCAGCCTGGGTGGCCCTCCTCCGCCACGGGAGCCCCGCGGTCCCCGCCGCCCAGCGGGGGAGTCGCGAGGACGAGCTGCGGGCCTGGGCCTGGGAGGCCCTGCTGGACGGGGATGGCGAGCCCTGGATGGCGGCGGGTCCGGTCCTGCTGGACCGCTCCCAGCGTCTGCGCTGGATCGCCCTGCTGGGAGCCGTGGATGAAGCGGGTGGCCTCCACCTGCCGCCCTTCCTGGAGCTGCTGGTTCCCACCGCCCTCCACCGCCTGCCGCCGGGCTGGTGGGAATGCCTGCTGCGGAGCCAGGACGCGGAGGGCCGCCTCCTGCCCGAGGGCCCCCTGGATCCGGCCCTGCCCTGGCCCCTGCTCCAGACCCATGCCGGTCCGCTGGTGCTGAAGGTCCTGCCGGAGGATCTGGCGCCGCATGCCAGCGCGCCTTGGCTGACGGCCCTTCCAGATGGGCGGTGGATGCTGGATCCCCGTCTGCGGGCCTGGGCGCGGGGCTTCGGCGCCTCGGCGCCGGGCTTGGCGCCCCTGGCACCGGCCAACCTGGCGGGTGGCGAGCCCCCGGATCCGCCCCTGGCGGACTTCCTGCGCCTGCAACCAGCCGAGGATCAGCCCCGGGGCTGGCGGGAAGCCCTGGAGGATGACATCCGGGAGACCCTTCATCGCCCGACCCCGCCGCCGCCCTCGGGCCACCCCACCTGGGACCGGATCCGCATGCGCTGGGGTGGCGAAGCAGCGGCGGCCCCTGAGGGCTACCCGCCCTGGGGCACCAAGGCGCATCCCTGCGCGGATCCCTTCCACTGGATGGCCGAGGGGCTGCGGGCGGACGGCGTTTGCGATCCGGAAGCCTCCCTGCGGGCCTTCACCCTGGCCCATGCCCACTTCCTTCGTCTGGGGGCCGCAGGCTGGGCAGAGCGGGCCGCCTCCAACGCCGCGCACCTGGCCCTCAAGTGGGCCGACCTTCCCGCCCATGCCCGGTGGGCCGGCCTGCGCGGCCCCCTCCCCCAGCCCTGGCAGGATCTGGAGGAGGCCCAGCTGGCGGAGGTGAACCTCGCGCCGGACGTGGCCCTGACGCGGATCCGCGGCCTGGTGGCGGCCCAGCCGGACTTCCCCGCGGGCTGGGGCCTGCTGGCCCTGCACGGGGCCGACCGGGAACGGTGGGACCTGGTGCGGGAAGGTCTGGCCCACGTCCAGGAGCACCCCTACGCCCGTTTCCTGCGGGCTGCCCTCGGCCCGCTGACGGAGGATCCGCCGGCGGATGCGGATCCCGAGACCCGCCTCAGCTGGGAGGCCCACCGGCTCTTCCGTGGCAGCGGCGACCCACAGCGCTTCTGGGCGGCCTGGCGGGCCTGCCCCACCCAGATCATGTGTCTGGAGCTGGGCCTGCAAGTGCTGGAGCGGCGGCCGGACCTCCGCCGCGCCGAAGCCCTCCTGGCCCTCCAGGCCATCGCCGACCGTGCTCAATCGTCCCGGCACCAGGGTCGCCTCGCGGCTCTGTGGCCCGCCCCGGAGGCCGCGCCGCCCCTGGCCCCCCAGACCCTCCTGGATCGCTGGTTGGCCCAGCGGACCACCCCCACCTGGCTGGCTTGGGGACACGGCACAGCCCTCCGCACCCTGGGCGCCGGGGAGCCGCCGCCGGAAGGAACTCTGAATCGCCTGGCCCAGGATGGCGCCCTCGCGCCTTTCCAGCATGGTGGCTGGATCTGGCAGGGCCACGCCCTCGTCTGGGAGGGCTGTCCGGTGGGCAGCGTCCTGCTGGCCCAGGCTCCGGAAACGGTGCCCGGGCCGCCGCTGGAGCCCCTGCTGCTGGCCCCCTGGCTGGCCCAGCTCCAGGAGGCCCGCCCACCGGAGGCCATCGAGGACGCTGGCCTGTTGCTGACGGATGGCAGCGAACCCATGGCCTCGGTCCTGCGGGAGCTGGATCGCGTGGCCACCTCGGACCTGCCGGTGCTGATCCTCGGCGCCACCGGCACGGGCAAGGAGCTCGCGACGCGGGAACTCCATCACCGTTCGGGACGCTCGGGGGCCCTGGTGGCGGTGAACTGCTCGGCCTTCGCAGAAGGCCTGCTGGAATCCGAACTCTTCGGCCACGTGAAGGGGGCTTTCACGGGTGCCGACCGGGACCGGCGCGGCGCCATCGAAGCCGCCCGGGGCGGCACCCTGTTCCTCGACGAGGTGGCGGATCTGTCCCCGCGGCTCCAGTCCCTGCTGCTGCGGGTGCTCCAGGAGCGCGAGATCCGCCGGGTGGGCTCGGACCAGTCCATCCGGGTGGATGTGCGCTTCGCGGCGGCCACGCACCGGCCTCTGGAGGAGCTGACCGAAGCCGGAAGCTTCCGCCGGGATCTGCTCTTCCGCCTCCAGGGCGCCGTGCTGCGGCTGCCGTCCCTGTCCGCCCGCCGCCACGAGTTCCCCTTCCTGGTGCCCCGGCTGGTGGTGAAGGCGGCGGCCGCCGCCAAACGGCCCGTACCCGCCCTGGCTCCCGGCCTCCCCCAGGCCCTCGCCCGCCTGGCCTGGCCCGGGAACGTGCGCGAGCTGCTGCACGCTCTGGAACGCGCCATCCTGCGCTGCGAGGGCGGCACCCTGAAATCCATCCACGTGCCGGAGCTGGAGACCCCCGCCCTCCAGGCCCGCACCTGGGATGACGCCACCCGGGCCTTCCAGCGGCGGCTCCTGCTGGACACCCTCCAGGCCAGTGATTTCCGCATGGCCGAGGCGGCCCAGACGCTGGGCCTCGCGCGGCCGGCCCTCTACGCCACGGCTCGGCGGCTGGGGGTGGACCTGGTGGCTGAACGGAGCCGGTCCAGCGAGTGAAGGCGCTTACAGCCGCCGGCCGAAGCTGCGCTCCAGGTCGTCGAGGGTGAGCTTCTTCAGAATCGGCCTCCCATGCGGACACGTGTTGGGCACCTCGCAGGCCAGCAGATCCCGGATGAGGCCCAGGGCCAGATCCGGCGGCAGCGCATGGTGCTTCTTGATGGCGGCCCGGCAGGCCAGCTCGGCGTTGAGATCGCGGCGGAAGGTGTCGAGGTCCACGCGGCCCTCCCGTTCCAGCCGGGCCAGGAGATCCTCCAGCAGGGCCTGGGGATCACGGTCCGCCAGGAAATCCGGCAGGCCGCGCACCACCAAGGCGCCATCCCCGAAGGGCTCAGCCTCCACGCCGGCCGCCTCCAGTTCCGACAGGAAGGGCGAGAGCCGCGCCAGGGCCTCGGGCCCCACCTGCACCACCTGGGGCGGCATCAGAGGCTGGATGGCGGGGGCATGGCGGCGCAGGAAGAGGCGTTCGAAGAGCACACGCTCGTGGGCCACGTGCTGGTCCACGATCCAGAGTTCCGGGCCCCGCTCCCCCTCGATCTCCGCCAGCAGGTAGGTCTGCTGGAAGCTCCCCAGGTAGCGGATGGCCCCGCCGGAGTCCAGGTTCTCCGCTGCCCCCGAGGACATGGGCTCGTAGGCGTAGACCGTCTCCAGGGGGCGGGTGCCAAAGGTGTCGCCGAGGGCACGGTAGGCCGCCAGGGCGCCGCCCGAATGGTCCGACCAGAGGCGCGGATGCTGGGGTCCGGCGCGACGCGAAGGGTCCAGGTCGAACTCAGCGTCCTGCGGCTTGGGGGGCAGCTCCAGCACCGAGGCGAGGCCACCCCGCAGCTTCGCCCAAGCCTCTTCGGCGCCACCCCGCACCCAGGCGAAGATGCGCTGGGGCTCGCGGAAGCGGACTTCGGCTTTCGTCGGATGCACGTTCACGTCCACGGCCTCGGGAGGCAATTCCAGGAAGAGCACTGCCGCCGGATACGAGCCCTTGGCGAAGGTGCCGGACCAGGCCTCGGACAGCGCGGCCAGCAGCAGGCGGTCCCGCACGGCCCGGCCGTTCACGAAGAGGTAGAGGTGGTTGCGGTCACGGAAGCTCAGGTCCGGCGGCGACACGAAGCCCCGCAGGCGCCAGGGCAGCTCGCCGTTCACGAAGGGCACCAGGCGAGTGAGCTTTTCGCCAAGCAGAGGACCCAGGCGCTGGCCCGCGCCCTCCACGGGGGGCAGCACCAAGGGGGCGCCGCGATCGGGCCGGATGGTCCAGTGGACGCCGGGTGAGCTCAGGGCCAGCCGTGCCACAGCGCCCCAGAGCTGGGCGTGCTCGGTGTCGGTCGATTTCAGGAAGCGCCGCCGGGCCGGCAGCTGCGCGAAGAGGTCCCGCACGGTCACCGTGGTGCCCCGGCTGCGCGGTGTGGGCGTGACCTCTTTGATGATGCCGAACTCGCAGCGCAGGCGGTGGCCTGCGCCCTCGGACTCGGCGCTGGTCAGGTCGAAGCGGCTCACGCTGGCGATGCTGGGCAGGGCCTCGCCCCGGAATCCGAAGGAGGCCAGATGGCCCAGGTCCTCCGCCGTGCGCACCTTGCTGGTGGCATGGCGCTCCAGGGCCAGGTAGAGGTCGTCCCGGGCCATGCCGGAGCCGTCGTCCGCCACTTCCAGGAGGTGCTTGCCGCCCTCTTCCCAGGCCACCTCGATGCGCTTGGCTCCGGCATCCAGGGCGTTCTCGACCAGCTCCTTCAGCACCGAGCTGGGCCGTTCAACGACCTCGCCCGCCGCGATCTGGTTCGCGACCTGGTCGGGGAGGACTCGGATCTTGGCCATGGCCTAGAAAGCTATCAGCTATCGGCCGTCCGCTGTCAGTTCTGCGGCGACTCGGCCATGGTCCGGGGCACCGACTGGGCGTGCGGGATGAAGAGGTGCCCCAGGTAGGCCAGCAGGAAGAAGCCTGCGCAGATCCCATGGGCCCAGCTGAAACCCGTGCGCCAGGCGGGGCTGGTGACCACCTGCACGCCGTAGCCCGACAGGACCATGGGGGCGATGAGGAAGGCGGCGCCCAAACCCGTGCGGCGGCCTTCGGGGCCCTTCTTTAGCTTGATCTGGAGATGGCCGCGCACGGCCATGCCCAGGGCGAACAGGAGGAGGGGCGCCACCAGCACATGGAGATGCTGGGCCATGGGGAGCCAGGGATGGGGCTCGGGGCCGAATTCCCCGGCCCGCTGCCCGAACCACCGCAGCAGGCCGTCCATGAGCCCCGTGCCCGCGGTGGCCAGGGCGGCGAGGTGGAGGCTCCAGCGTTCCAGGGGGTTCATTTCGCCTCCCGGTAGAGCACCTGGTGCAGGGCCAGGCAGCGGCGGGCGGCGTCCGTCATGGCGTGGGCCGTCAGCGTGGCGCCGGACAGCGGGTGGATGGCGCCCTTCAGGCTGAGCTGCCGATCGAGGGCCTTCCCCTCGAACTGCCTCACCCAAGCTTCTTTCGCCATGTACTCGGCGGGTTCGTGGAAGGCCACGGCCTCCACGCGGAGGACGCGGCCTTCCGGTGAGATGGCCACCATCAAGGTTTCGTTCAGGGTGCGGACCCGGTGGGTGTCGAAGAATCCGACACCCACCAGGGCTCCGTTCCGCTGGGCCTCGTAGGCCACGGTCCAGCGCCCCGGTACCTCCGTCCCTGCCAGCGCCTTCACGCGGCTCGCCTGGACCTCGGTCAGCACATGTTCCTTCCGCAGGAACTGGGCCCCGGGAAAGGCCAGAGCCAGCGCCTCCTGGGAGGAGGGCAGGGCGGCAAAGAGCGGCAGGGTGAGACAGAGGGGCGCGAGGACTCGGATCATGCGGGGCTCCCGGGGTGGATCGGCACTGGCCCTAGAAGTAGAAACCCATGCCCACGTTGAACTGGCTGCGGCCGGTCCGGGCGCGGTTCTCGATCTGGTTCCAATCGGCCTTCACCGCGACGTTGGGGATGGGCTTGTAGCTCACGCCGTAGGTCTTCACGGTCACATCGTTGGCCAGGTCGGGGGTGACGCCATCCACCACCCGCTGCTGGGAATTCAGGCGCTCGTAGCGGACGAAGGGAATGAGGGCCTGCTTGCCGGATCCGCGGAGCAGGTCGTAGCCCGCCTCGAGGTAGCCGCCGAACTGGCGGGTGCCGGTCCGGAATCCGTCGCCGGTGGCGGGAAGCGCCGCCACTCCGGCCTCGGAGTTGGTGATGCGGGAGAAGAGACCGCGCAGCTGGAGGCCCTGGGCCCGGTACTCGGCGTGGACATCCCACAGCGTCGTGACGAGCGACTCGGCGCCGTCCACGGGATTGGAGTTGCCGCGGTAGAAGCTGAAGCCGAACGTGGTGCCGGGGATGGGCGCCCAGTCCAGGCGGCCGGTCCAGGCCAGGCTGTTGGCCTGGGCCTCCTTGCCGAACTGACGGCCGCCCTTGATGCTCTTGGCGGTGAAACCCTCGTGGCCCGTGCCCGGATCGGGGTTGGCGTTCATGCCGTTCACGAGGAACAGGCGGTAGCTCAGGTTGCCCGCCAGCTCGCCGTGGAGGCCGACGCCGTTCTCGTGCCAGGTGCTGGGGATGATGCGGCGCTCCACGAGGGGGCGCTGGGCCCCGAGGAAGGCCGGGGGCTCGTGCATCTCATTGATGAAGCCCACGGGCAGGAGCATCATGCCGGCCCGGACATTGACGGCCTTGTTGATCAGGAAATCCAGGTAGGCGAACTCGACCTTGGCCTCACCGCCCGTGGACTCGTCGGAATAGCCGCCGTGCTCGAACTCGATCTCGGAATTGAAGACGATGTGCTCGTTGAATTTGTAGCCCGTGTACAGCACGAGGCGCAGCGCATCGAGGTTGTTCTCCCGGGAGGCCTTCGTCCCGTCCTGCAGCTTGGAGTCGAAGTTCTGGTAGAGGAACTCGCCGTAGCCACCGACGCTGAGGCCCGACGGCACCGCGTAGACCTTGCTCGCGGCGGGAGCCAGGCCGAAGCGGCCCTCCTCCGCGGCGGCAGGCGTGGCGGCGCCTGTCTTCTGGGCTTCCAGTTCTTGGGACATGGCATTCAGCCGGCGCTCAAGGTCGGCAATGCGCTTGTCCGTGTCCGGCTTCTCCTGGGCGAAGGCGGGCGCCGCCAGCAGGGCGCACATGAGGGGGGTGAGCAGGGACTTCATCGAGACTCCCGGGACATCAGGGTGGGGTGGAGGGATCGGAAGGCCGGACTCATCCGGACCGTTCCGTCGTTGAGAAGAAAGGCGGCGGCCACGCCCTGGCGTTCGGCCCAGGCGGGGCCCGCCTCGGGACCCAGCACGTAGAGGGCCGTGGAGAGCACATCAGCGGTAAGCGCATCCGGGGCCACCACCGCCGTGCTGCCCCAGGCCGGGCAGGGTTGGCCCGTGCGAGGATCGAGGATATGGCGCCCCCGTTCCGAGGTGCCGCTGCCGGAAAGCGAAGCATCGCGCAGCGTGAAGGAGAGACGGGGCTGCTGGCGATCCAATGGATCCGCGATGGAAACAGGCTCAGGCCGACCCCAGGCCAACAGCTGGCCGCCGAAGTCGAGCAGACCCGCAGGGCTGGCCGCCGCCTGGCGCATGCGGTCCAGGGCATAGCCCTTGAGGAAGCCGCCCTCCTCCACGCCTGCGGCGGGGTGTGCTAGCCGCGCGGTGCCGGCGGTCCGATCGAGCTCCAGAAGCTCTGCTCCCGAGGCCCGGCGGGCTTCGGCCAGGGCCTGCGGAGCCGGGGTCTTCCCCCCCTGCCGGATGCCCCAGGCGCGCAGCAGGGCCAGGAGCGCCGGATCGAAGGCGCCTTCCGTCCGGACCTGCCAAGCCTTCATCCGGCCCAGCAGATCGATCCATTCGTCCGCGAGGGCCACCGGCCGCCCCTGGGCGGCGTTCAGATGGCTCCAGGCGGAGGTGGCGTCCCAGGTGGAACAGGCCGCCTCGATGCGGGCCGCCTCGGCCAGAGCCGCCTCGGAGGCCCGGCCGAGGTCGCCGGGGCCTTCGAGGCGCAGGCGCAGCTCCGTCCCCATGGCCAGCACCACCCGGTCCTGGGTGGGTGCGGCAGCCTGGGCCGCCACCAGGGCGGGAACCAGGAAGAGGAGGGAATCTACAAACATGAGAATGAGTCTCACAAACTTATTTCTCAAATTCAAACTCAAATTTGAGATGGGTTCTCAAAAAGTGATCCTCGTCACGCCCCGGTTCACACTGGGGAGATGCGCCCCCGGATCCTGATGACCGCCCTGGCCCTCCTTCCCGCCTTGAGCCAGGGGGCTCCTGCGCGGGTCCAGACCCCGGACGCCCCCTGGCTCACCTTCACCACGGCCCACTACCGCATCCACTGCCCTGCAGCCTTCGAGGCCTTCGGGCGCGAGGTGGCGGGGCGCGTGGAGGGCGTCCACGCCCGGTACCTCGGCCTCGTCGGGTTCGCCTACGAGAAGCCCGGGAAGCCCATCGACATCCTGGTCCTGGACCCCATCCTGGAGGCCAACGGCTGGGCCTTCCCGATCCTGCAGCGCCCCCATGTGGTGCTGTGGAAGACGGAGCCGGAGCCGGATTCCCCCATCGGCCACCACCGGGGCTGGGCGGAGCTGCTCGTGGCCCACGAACTGGGCCACATGCACCACCTGCTGCGGCCCGGCCGGAAGCCCAGCCTGTGGCGGCGCTGGACCGCGGTGCTGGGGCCGATTCCCCAGAAGTCGCCCCGCTGGCTGACGGAAGGCTACGCCACGCTCATCGAGGGGAAACTCACGGGCAGCGGCCGGCCCCACAGCGCCATCCGCGCGGCGGTGCTGCGGCAGTGGGCCATCGAGGGCAAGCTGCCCACCTACGAGGCCCTCAGCGGCACGAACGGCTTCCTCGGCAGCAGCCTGGCCTACCTGGGAGGCAGCGCCTACCTGGAATGGCTCGAGACCAGGACCGGTGATCCGAAGATCTTCCAGACGCTCTGGATCCGCCTGGCCGGCAGGCGGGACTTCGACGCGGCCTTCACCGCCACCTTCGGTTTCGGCCCCAAGGATGGGTACCAGCGCTACTGCGCGGAGCTGACCCACACGGCCCTGGAGCTGGAGCGCTTCGCCAGGGCCCAGGGCCTGCGCGAAGGCGAGCTCGTCGCCCAGCTCCAGGGCTGGGCCACGGATCTGGCCCCGAGCCCCGATGGCTCGAAGCTGCTGGCCCGGGTGCTGGATCCCAGGAAGCCCGGTCTCTATGTGTGGGATCTGAAGGCCGCGCCCAAGGCCGCCAAGCCGGAACCGGGCGAGCCCGCGGACCGCGTCCCGTTCGCATCCGTCCTGCCACCCACCCTCCGCCTGGGCCGGGTCCACGGCGCCCTCCCCTGGAAGCCCGTCTGGACCGGCCCGGACCGCATCGCCTTCCAGCTGCGGCTGCCCGATGACGAGGGTGTGCTGAAACCGCAGCCGCGGCAGTGGACCTTCGGGCGGGGCCTGGCCCCGGCCCCGCTGGCGGCGAAGCAGGTGGCACCGGGTGGCCCCGGCTGGAAGGAGGTGGAGGGCATCTGGAACCTGGTGGATGCCCAGGGCCGGCCCCTCACGCGCACCCTGGCCGCCGCCTGGAACCCCGTCGCCACGCCGGATGGCAAGTGGATCTACTACACCCAGCTCAGCGCCTCGGGCCTCCAGATCCGGCGTCTTGATGCCACGCGGCCGGCTTTGGAGACGAGGGCCCTGCCCCAGGATCCCGCAGCCTTGGTGAAGGACCAGATCCTGCCCAAGGCGGACGAGCCCAGTCTGCTGCCGCCGCCGGTCCCGGTGGATCCCCATCCCTACCGCGTGGGCGAAAGCCACGACACCTTCACCCTGGCCGGGTACAGCGCCACGCCCTCGGGCTTCAGCGCCCAGCTCGGCGCCGGTGGCAACGACCTCCTCCATCGCCTGAACTGGCAGGCGCTGGCCGGCTTCGGGGACGGGGCAGGCCCACGCGGCGGCATGGCCGGTGCCGCTTGGCGAGGATGGCGGTGGGCGCCCTCCTTCCAGGCCTTCTCCCTCCTGGAGCGTCCTTCGAGCCAGTCCTTCGCGCCCGCAGCGGGCTTCGACCGCGAACGCCGGGGCGCGGAGCTGGCCTTCGACCGGGAGGAGCTGGGCCGGCCCCGATCCCACTTCCGGCCCGTGGCCGCCTTCGAACGCGTCACGCCCGCCGGCGGAGCATCGCTCGACCGCACTCTGTGGGGCGTGGAGGCAGGCCTGGGCAGCTTCTGGAGCCGCGACGATCAGGGCCTGCGCGCGGCCCTGGCCGCCCGGGAGCAGCATGGGCGCACGGACGGCCAGAGCTGGAACCTGACCCGCGCCACCCTCACCCTCGGCTGGATCAATCCCTGGGCCCCGCTCGCGGCGAGCCTGGAGGAGGGCCGCATCGGCGGCGAGCCCACCGCCCTGGACCGCTTCCACCTGGGGGGCGTGGGCACGTCCCTCCTGCCCACCGCCCTCGATGCCAACCGGGTGGTCCAGGCGGCGCTGCCCGCCTACCTCGCCACGGGCAACCGCCTTCGGCGTATGCGGGGCAACCTGGGGCTGGGACCCGTCCAGGCCTACGTGGAGCACACGGCCCTCTGGCAGGATCCGGCCCCCCGGCCCTCAACACAGCGGGTGGCGGGCCTTGAGCTGGACAGCCGCAACCTGGGCCTGCCCCTGGACGTGCTCCGCCGCCTGGCGGGCAACCTCTCCTTCACCCTGGGCCTGCACCGCCCCTTGGATGGCACCATGAAGGGCCGTACTGTGGGAACCCTCAGCGTGATCGTGCGGCCGTGATGTCATCCCCAGGATCCTGATGCTCTTCCTCACCGGCCTCGTCCTCATCTTCCTCATCCAGTGGCTGCATCTGCGCCTGCTGCGCCTGGAACTGCCCGGACGGTTCTACCAGGCGCTCCCCTGGATCCTGGGCCTGATCCACGTCCCCCTGATCGTCTTCGCGGGACTCCGGATCCTGGGCCTGGGCGGGCACGAAGCCCTGCAGCTGCTGCGGGGCATGGCCCGCGGCGGGTTCTACTTCCAGGCCTTCACGGTGCTGCACCTGCTGGCGGGCATGGCGGCCGAGGGCCTGTGGCAACTCTCGAGCCGGAACCGCCCCGAGCCACCGGGAGAGGCGGTGGATCCCGGCCGCCGGGCCTTCCTGCGGACCGCCGCCCTCGCCAGCTCCGGCGCGGCCGTCGTCTTCGGCGGGGTCGGGGGCAGGGAGGCCTACGGGGACCCGCTCATCACCCGCCGCGCGCTGGCCTTCCCCGACCTCCCCCTAGGGCTCGATGGCCTGCGCGTCGCCCAGCTCAGCGACCTCCATTCCGGGCCCCTGATCGGGCCATACCTGGTGCGCCGCTGGCGGGATCTCACAGCCCGGGAACGCCCGGACCTGCTCCTCCTCACCGGCGACCTGGTGGACAGCCGGCCCGAGGAACTGGCGCCGATCATCGAGGCCTTCCAGGGCTTCCCCGCGCCCTACGGGACGTTCGCCATTCTGGGCAACCACGACTATTTCGACGACCCCCGCCCCATCTGGCGGGACCTCGAGGCCGCCGGAATCCGCTGCCTGGAGAACGCCTCGGTCCTCATCCAGCGGGGAGGCGGCACCCTGGCCCTCATCGGCCTCCAGGATCCGATGGCGCGGAACGGCCGCTTCCGGCATATGGTCTTCGGCCCTGGTCCCCGGCCCGTCGAAGCGACCCGCGACCTGCCCGCCGACGCCTTCCGCCTCTGCATGAACCACCGGCCCAGCGAATGGGAGCGCGCCCTGGAAGCCGGCGCGCGGCTCACGCTGTCGGGCCACACCCACGGCGGCCAGATCAATCCCATCCCCGGGGTCAGCAGCGCGCACCTCATCGGCCCCCATACCGAGGGCCTCTACCATCAGGGTGAGGACCTGCTCTACGTGAGCCGGGGCTTGGGCGTGGTGGGCCTCCCTCTCCGCATCGGCGCCCCGCCGGAGATCGTCATCCTCACGCTGAAGCGGGGATGACGGCGATCAGCCCTTGATGAGCACCCACAGCCCCACCGCGATGAAGGCCGTCCCCGCGATCCACTTGATGGCAGCTTCGGGAATGTAGCGGAACAGCACGCCGCCCACGGCCACGCCGATGGCCGTGGCACACACCAGGGCCGCGCTGGCGGCGAGGAACACGGTCCAGATCTGGCCGCTGCGCACCGTCGCCGTCATGGCCGCGAGCTGCGTCTTGTCGCCCACCTCGGCGAGGAAGACGGTGGCGAAAGTGGTCCAGAAGAGCGATCGGTTCATGGGGCCCCGCATATCGTGATGAAGGTCCATGGTACCGGACTGCCATACTGACTGGATGGTGCTCGACCACTTCGACCTTCCCACGACCTACGTGGACACCCCCGAGAAGCTCCAGGAGGCGCTGCCCCTGTGGCACGCCGCGGGGGTGCTGTCCGTGGACATCGAGTGCAGCCTCACCGGCATGCACCACTGCCTGCTCGCGCTGCTGCAGGTGGCCACCCACGACCAGGCCTGGCTGGTGGATCCGCTGGCCCTCGAGGGCCTCATGCGTCCGGCGCTGGAGGCCATGGCCCAGGTGCCCTGGATCGTCCACGACTTCTCCGGTGACGGCATCGTGTTCAAGCGCCTCTACGACGTGGTGCCCAACAGCATCTTCGACACCATGCTGCTTTCCCGCGCCCTGGGCTATCCCCAGCCCGGCCTCAAGACCATGGCGAAACTCAAGCTGGGCTTGGATATCCCCAAGGAGGAGCAGGACTCCAACTGGATGCTGCGCCCCCTGCGCGACACGCAGATCAGCTACGCCAGCCGCGACGCGGCGCTGTTGCTGCCTCTGCTGCGCATCCTGGCCGACGAGGCCGATGCGAAGCGGGAGCATCCGGAGATCGGCCCGCGCCTGGCCGCCCTGCCCAAGGACATGCGCCACCTGCTCAAGCGGGTGCGGGCCTATACCCCGCCCAAGCACGATCCCGTGGTGGACAAGGTCCGGCACCTGGGGGACCTGGCCGTGGACCGGGCCAAGAAGCTCACAGCGCTCCGCTGGGCCTGGGGCAACGAAGGCGATGTGGGCGCTGTCATGGAACTGGGCAACCGCTGGCTCATGGCCCGCCTGGAGCACCCCCCCGCCACCCGGGAGGCCCTGGAGCGCACCATCCCCAACCCCCGCTTCCGCCGCAAGCGCGCAGATGCCCTCTGGGCTGTGTTCGAGGAAGGCGCCCACGAGACCCTCGACAACGGGGACGCCGCCGACGGCCTGATCTGGGACAGCAGCGAGCGGCGCTGATCCCCAGACCTACTTCAGATACGGCGCCAGGTACTTCCCTGTCACGCTGGCCTTCTTCCTGGCCACCTCTTCGGGTGTCCCCACGGCGATGATGCGGCCGCCTTCGCCGCCGCCTTCGGGGCCCAGATCCATGATCCAGTCGGCGGTCTTGATGACGTCCAGGTTGTGCTCGATGACGATGAGGGTGTTGCCCGTCTCCACGAGGCGGTTGACGACCTCCAGCAGCTTCTGGATGTCTTTGAGGTGCAGGCCCGTGGTGGGCTCATCCAGGATGTAGACCGTGCGGCCCGTGGCGCGCTTGCTCAGCTCCTTGGCCAGCTTCACCCGCTGGGCCTCGCCGCCGGACAGGGTCGTGGCGCTCTGGCCCAGGCGCACGTAGCCGAGGCCCACATCCATGAGGGTCTGCAGCTTGTTCGCCAGCACGGGGATGGGCGCGAACAGCTCCAGCGCCTCCTCCACGGTCATGGCCAGCACCTCGGAGATGCTCTTGCCCTTGTAGTGGATCTCCAGGGTCTCGCGGTTGTAGCGCTTGCCCTTGCACTGCTCGCAGGTGACGTAGACATCCGGGAGGAAGTGCATCTCGATCTTGAGGACGCCATCGCCCTCGCATTTTTCGCAGCGTCCGCCCTTCACGTTGAAGCTGTAGCGGCCGGGCGCGTAGCCCCGGGCCTTGCTTTCCGGCAGGTGGGCGAAGAGTTCGCGCAGCGGCGTGAAGAGGCCCGTGTAGGTGGCGGGGTTGCTCCGGGGCGTGCGGCCGATGGGAGCCTGGTCGATGTCGATGACCTTGTCCACGGCTTCGAGGCCCTTGATGGCCTTGTGCTTCCCGACGATGTGGACGCCCTGGTGCAGCTGGTTGGCCAGGGCCTTGTAGAGGATCTCGTTCACCAGGGTGCTCTTGCCGGAACCGCTGACGCCCGTCACGCAGGTGAAGAGGCCGATGGGGAAGTCCGCGTCCACCTTCTTGAGGTTGTTCTCCTCGGCGCCCACCACGGAGAGGTGGCCGCGCTTGGCCTTGCGCCGGGTGCGCGGCACGGGGATGGCATCGCGGCCCGACAGGAAGTCACCAGTGACGGAGCCGGCCGTGCGGCCGATCTCGTCGGGCGTGCCCTGGGCCACCACGAAGCCCCCGTGCTCGCCAGCGCCGGGGCCCATGTCCACCACATGATCGGCGGCGAGGATGGTTTCGAGATCATGCTCCACCACCAGCACCGTGTTGCCCAGGTCGCGCATCTCTTTCAACGTGTGGATGAGCTGCAGGTTGTCCCGTTGGTGCAGGCCGATGCTGGGCTCGTCCAGCACGTAGAGCACGCCCTGGAGCTTGCTGCCGATCTGCGTGGCCAGGCGGATCCGCTGGCCTTCGCCGCCAGAAAGCGTCGCCGCGCTGCGATCCAGCGTGAGGTAGCCGAGCCCCACATCGTCGAGGAAGCCAAGCCGCTCGCGGATCTCTTTCAGCACCTTCTCGGCGATGACCGCATCCTTGCCCTCCAGGGCCAGGTCCGCGAACCACTTCCGGCTGTCCCGCACGCTCTGGGCCACCACCTGGGCGATGTTCAGGCCGCCCACGTAGACCGCCAGCACCTCGGGCTTCAGGCGCTGTCCCGCGCAGGCTTCGCAGGGGATGACGCGCATGGACTCCTCCAGCTCCGCCCGGATCTCCTCGCTGGTGGTCTCCCGGTAGCGGCGCTCAAGGTTGCCGACGATGCCTTCGAAGTGGTGGACGAAGTCGTAGCGGTTCTTCTTGTTCTCGTAGGTGAACCGCATCTCCTTCTCGGTGCCGTGCAGCAGCAGGCGCCGGATGTCCGCGGGCAGCTTCTTCCAGGGGGTATCCAGGCTGAACTTCGCCTTCCGCGCCAGCTGGTCCATCATCTGGGAGCGCCAGCCGTCTTCCGACACACTCTTCCACCCGCTGGCCTGGATGGCGCCTTCGCTGATGGAGAGAGCCGGATTTGGAACGATCAGCTCCTCGGCGAACTGGCGCTTGAATCCCAGACCATCGCAGGTGGGGCAGGCGCCGTACGGGCTGTTGAAGGAGAACGAGCGCGGCTCCAGCTCCGGCAGGCCCTGGCCAAAGCTCGGGCACTTGCCGTTGTTGCAGGCCAGCTTGCTGGAGAAGAGCTGCTCGGCGCCACCCAGATCCACGAGCGCGCTGCCTTCCGCCAGGTTGCAGGCGATTTCCAGGCTGTCGGCCAAGCGCGACTGGATGGCGGGGCTCACCTTCAGGCGGTCGATGACCACCTCCAGCGTGTGCTTCTTCTGCTTGTCGAGGTCGGGGATGCCCTCGGTGAGGTCCAGCATCTGGCCGTTTACCCGGGCCCGGATGTAGCCCCGCTTCATGAGGTCCTGGAGCAGCTTCTTGTACTCGCCCTTCCGGCCCCGCACCACGGGCGCGAGGATCTGCAGCCTGGTGCCTTCGGGCTTGGCGAGGATCTGGTCCGCCATCTCCTGGATGGTCTGGCTGGCGATGGGTTCGCCGCAGGCGACGCAGGTGGGCTTGCCCGTGCGGGCGAAGAGCAGGCGCAGGTAGTCGTAGATCTCCGTCACCGTGGCCACAGTGGAGCGGGGGTTCTTGCTCGTGGTCTTCTGCTCGATGGAGATGGCCGGGGACAGTCCCTCGATGCTGTCCACATCGGGCTTCTCCATCTGATCGAGAAACTGCCGCGCATAGGCCGACAGGCTTTCCACGTAGCGCCGCTGGCCCTCGGCGTAGAGCGTGTCGAAGGCGAGGCTGGACTTGCCGGAGCCTGACAGGCCAGTGATCACCACCAGCTGGTTGCGCGGCAGCGATAGATCCAGGTTCTTCAAGTTGTGTTCGCGCGCGCCCTTGATGTGGATGTGTTCCATAGGCCTTCCAGCTTACGCGAATTTTTCGCTTCTACGAATTGTGCCTAAAATCATGGGATGCATCCGGCTGAGCTGGCGATCCTGCTTCACCGCGCCTTGGAGGTCCGGCTCGCGGGGCTCCAGACGCTGCTGGCGGCGGTGGACTGGGCCGAGGAGGAGGAACCGCTGCACCAGGTGCGCGTGTCCGCCCGGCGCCTCGGGGCGGTGCTCGACCTGGTGGATCCCGAGGCCTACCCCGGCCACAAGGGCCAGCGGCGGGCCCTGAAGCGGCTGGTGGACATCCTCGGTCTCCCGCGGGAGCTCGATGTCCATGCCGCCCAGCTGGAGCAGCGCCGCCGGTCGGCCTCCGCCTCGGTGCAGGGTGCGGTGCTGGAGCACCTGCTGGAACGCGTGGACCGGGACCGGGCCAAGGCCCGCCGCGCCATGCACAAGGAGCTGGAGGACCTGCGTCTGCCGGACCTGGACCGGCTTCTGGACGTACCCAGTCTGCCCTCACCTTTCCAGCACCTGTCCCTCCAGGAGGCCGCCTGGACCTGTCTCGAGCCCCGCGCCAAAGGCGCCCTCGGAGACCTGGCCGCCCTGGCCCTCCAGGAGGATGCGCCGGCCCTCCACAAGGCCCGGGTCCGCATCAAGAAGCTGCGCTACGCCGTGGAGTCCCTGGAAGGCGCCTTCGCGGTGGCACCGGAAGCCCTGCTCCGGGATCTGCGGACGCTCCAGACCGCCCTGGGGGAGCATCACGATCTGGCGGCCCTGGAGGCCCTTCTCTGGGAGGAGGAGGGCCAGCTCCGCACCCGGGAGCGCCGCCTCCTCGCGGGTGGCGTGCTGGAGCTGCTGGGTGACGTGGCTGAGCTGCGGAGGTCAGCCTTCGGCCGCTTCACGGTTGCCGCCGCGAGCCAGGATCCCGCCGCCTTCGCGCGGACGGTCCGCCCTGCCCTCGGCCTTCCCCCCTCTGAAGCCTCGCCACAATGAGTTTCTGGCGCGTGCGGATCCGCCCCCTGGCCTGGCTGCGCAGCGTGCACGCCAAGCTGTTCCTGCTGCTGGGCCTCGTCACCAGCGTGCTCACCGTGGCCGTAGCCTACTCCATCACCCGCAACAGCCGCCGCGAGCTGGAGACCTATTCCCGCCAGCTCACCATCGACACTGCAGGCACGGTGGAAACCGATGTGGTGGAGCGGGATCCCGGCTTCAAGGATCCCGACAAACTCAACCAGTTGCTGGAGAGCATCGCCGGCCCCGACCGCAGCATCTTCCAGATCGATGTCTTCAAGCGGGTAGGGAAGAGCAACGAAGTGGAGCTGGTGCGCTCCTCCGGGGACGAGGCCAATGTGGAGTGGGGCCCCGAGATCGGCTCCTACCTGACGCTCACGAAACCTCAGGCCGAGCTGGTGGACCTCAATACTGGCGGCCGGGCCTGGAAGGTCTACCAGCCCATCCGCGCCCACAAGCCCGGGCAGGGGCCCCTGGGCCTTGTCCGGGTCTACTGCGACTTGGAGCGGTGGGAAGTGGTCTGGGACAACAACCTGAAGCGTACCCTGCGCACGCTTCCGGGCGTCCTCCTCGGCGAGTTCATCCTCCTCTGGCTCATCCTGCGCGTGCTCATCAGCGACCCCATCGAGGCCACGGTGCTGGCCATGGAACAGCTGGAGCGGGGCGACGCCGGTGCCCGGATCCCCATCAAGCGCAGCGACGAGCTGGGCCTCATCGCGGCCCAGTTCAACGGCATGGCGGTCCAGCTCCAGAGGGCCGGCGAGGAGCGCGAGGCCCTCATCCATGAGATCCGCGGCCTCAACGCCAGCCTCCAGGGCCGTATCGACGCCGCCCTGGCCGAGCTCCAGGCCAAGAATGTGGAGCTGGCGGCCATGGCCGAGCGCAACGCGCTGCTGCGCGAGGAACTGGGCGCCCAGGAGCGGCTCGCCGTGGCGGGCCAGCTCGCGGCCACCTTCGCCCACGAGGTAGGCACCCCCCTCAACCTGGTGAACGGCCACCTACAGCTCATGGAGGGGCAGAAGGACCTGCCGGAGCGGGTGCGCGAACGTCTCGGTGTCATCCAGGCCCAGATCCAGCGCGTGAGCGGCATCGTGCGCCGCATGCTCGACCTCACCCGCCGTCCCCAGCTGCACCAGGAGGCCCAGTCCTTCGCGGACCTCCTGGAGGACCTCCACCAGCTCTGGGCCCCCACCCTGACCTCGCACGGGGTCACCGTGGAAACCGAAGTGCCCGCCGAGTGTGGCCTGAATGTCGACCGCAAGCTGATGGAGCAGCTCTTCCTGAACCTCATGAAAAACGCCGTGGACGCCATGCCCGCGGGCGGAGCCGTGCAGCTGTCCGCAAAACTGGCCGAGGAGAGCTCGCCCGGCGGCCCCTGGTGGGAGATCCGCTTCCAGGATTCGGGCCAGGGCATCCCCGCCGACCTGCTGGGCCAGGTCTTCCGTCCCATGTTCACCACCAAACCCGAAGGCATGGGCACGGGCCTAGGCCTCAGCATCTGCCGTGAGATCGTCCGCAGCCATGGCGGCGAGATCCGCATCGACAGCATCGAAGGGAAAGGCACCTGTGTGGTGTTCACCCTGCCGGGAGTGGCCCCGACCTAGGGTTCAGAACCGGAGGAACCCAGAGGGCACAACAACCCGCAGAGAGGGCCGCTTCAGCATGAACACGGCATCACGTCTTCGCTAACGGAAGTCTGAAGCCGTAGACCGGCAAGTCGCCCTGCAGGAAGTCGAGATCCTCGGATCGTTCAAAACCCAGACGTTCGTAGAGTCCCCAGGCCACCCGCATGGCTTGCGTCGTATGCAGAATGACCTGGGCGTGCCCCTTCTCCTGCGCCAGTTTGATACAGGCGTTGGTCAGTCCCTTGCCGACCCCCATGGCACGGAACTTGGAACTGACCCCCAGCAAGCGGATGCCGGAGGCGTCCTTGACGGTGGTCGCGGTTCCGCCCGATCCGTATTCGGCCATGTCGCCGAAGTAGACGACGCCGCCCATCAGGTCCCCCCCTGCGGAGAGCGCGACGAGCACTCTGGCGTCCGGCTTTTCGGTGAAGCGCCCGATGTTGGCGAGCAGCTCGTAATACCGCGGCTGCTCGTCCGGGGTCGGGAACCCATCAAGGCTGGAATACACCTCGACCATGAGTCCGCCGAGTGCTTCGAACTCGTTCGGGCGAAGGTCGCGGATCGTGAGTGGCATGGTCATCCCTTTCCCGGCGCCAACTAGATCTCGACCACTTCCACGTCCCCCAGCACTTCCTCCAGGAAGCGGCTGCCTACCTCCTTCAGGCGGCTGCTGGCGTCGGTGAGCTGGACGCGGAGTTCGCCGCGCGCGCTGGCCGTGCGGTAGCCGAGGGTGCCCTGCAGCAGGCGGTCGACAGCCTTGGCGGTGACGCGGCCGCTGTCGATCCAGCGGGTGCCGGGGCGGCAGCGCTCCAGGCTGGGCAGCAGAGTCGGGTAGTGGGTGCAGCCCAGCACCACGGTCTTCACCTCGGCGGGTAGCAGATCCAGGTAGCGGCGGCAGATGGTATCGGTGACGGGATCGTCAAACCAGCCCTCCTCCGCCAGGGGCACCAGCAGGGGGCAGGCTGCGCTGTGGATGATCTTGGCGGGATCGCGGCGGAGGATGGCCGCCTCGTAGGCCCCGCTGCCCACGGTGGCCAGGGTGCCGATGACGCCCACGGGCCCGGGCACCGCCGCGGCGGCCTCGGCGCCGGGCTCGATGACGCCGATCACCGGGCACGGGCTCACGGCCTGGAGCGCCGGCAGGCCATGGGCGCTGGCCGTGTTGCAGGCGATGACGATGAGCTTCGGATCGTGGCGCTGGAGCAGCTCGCCCATCTGGAGCGTGTACCGCTCGATGGTGTGGTGGCTCTTGCTGCCGTAGGGCAGGCGCGCCGTGTCGCCCAGGTAGATCAGCTGCTCCTGGGGCAGCATCTGGCGGAGGGCGTGGATGACCGTGAGGCCACCGATGCCCGAGTCGAAGACCCCGATGGGGCGATCCGCGCGGCTCATGATTCCCGTACCGCCAGCACGGCAATCCACTCGCCTTCCGTCAGCACCCTCTCGGGTTTGAAGCCGTGGGACACGAGGCTGACCAGGGCCTCGTCCGTGCGCTCCGCCAGGATGCCGCTGGCGATCAGCCAGCCACCGGGGGCCGCCACCTCGGCCATGCGGGGCAGCAGCTCCTGGATGGTCTCCAGCAGGATGTTGGCCAGCAGGCCCGCGTAAGGGCCCTGCACCTTCGGATGGTCCAGGGTGCCGACGAAGCTGTCGTAGGGCCTGGCGCCCTTGAGCAGGTGGGCGTTCAGCTCCATCAGCTCGATCATGGCGGGCCCGCAGTCGGGGTCGATGTCGAAGGCCGTGAGGCCCCGCCCGCCCAGCAGAAAGGCCGCCAGAGAGAGGATGCCCGTGCCGGCGCCGATGTCGAGGACGGGGCCTTCCAGGCGGCCCGTGTCTGCCAGTTCCTCCAGCAGCTCCATGCAGAGGCGCGTGGTCTCGTGGCCGCCGGTACCGAAGGCCAGGCCCGGGTTCACCACCAGGTCCATGCGGTCCGCAGGGCCCGGGGTGTCGTCCCAGAGGGGCCGCACGTGGAAGCGCGTGCCCACGTCGAAGGCGCCGAAGCCTTCGCGGCTCTTGGCCAGCCAGTCCTCGTCGCCGAAGGCTTCCGCTTCGACGAGGCGGACACCGGGGAAGGCCCCCAGGCCCGCCGTATCCGGGGGTGCCTGGTCGGGCGGGAAGTAGGCGTAGCAGGCCCGGGGCGGATCGGCCTCACGGTAGAAGGCCGAGGATCCCAGCCCCTCCAGCCAGGCGCAGAGCGCCTCTTCCTGGGGGTCGGGCACCTCCAGCTTCCACCTCAGATGCGTCGCGTCCGTCATGCCCTCAGGTTAACAGGGGCGGCTCAGGCCTCCGCCGCCTCAGCGCTGTCCGCGTCCTCCAGGTCCAGCCGCTTCATTTTTTCGAGGAAGGTGGTGCGCTTCAGGCCCAGCAGGTCGGCGGCGCGTTTCTTGTTGCCGCGAGTGATGGCGAGGCTCTGGAGCATGAGCGTCTTCTCCATGTCCGACACCACTTGGTTCAAATCCATGCCCTCGGCCGGCAGGTCCATGCCGAAGGCGGACGGCGGTACCGGGGCGAAGGCGCTGACGGGCGGGAGGGTGGCGTCCACCTTCGGCGACCCTCCGGCGGCAGGCGGCTCCGCGAGGCGCTCTGCGAGGAAGGCGAAATCCTCCCGCGTGAGCACCGGGCGCGTGCCCGACAGCACGATGGCCCGCTCGATGGCATTCTCCAGCTGGCGGGCGTTGCCGGGCCAGGGCAGGGCCATGAGCAGGGGATCGACACTGGGATGCAGGGCCTTGGGATAGAGGCCGTGCTCGCGGGCCTTGCGGTTGAGGAAGTGCTGGGCCAGGAAGGGAACCTCCTCCCGCCGCGCCCGCAGGGGAGGCAGGGTGATGGGCACGACATCCAGGCGGTAGAACAGGTCCTCGCGGAAGCTTCCGTCCTGCACCTTCTTCCACAGGTCCACGTTGGAGGCCGTCACCACGCGCACGTCCACCTTCACGGGGGCGCCGCCGCCCAGGGGCTGAACTTCGCGCTCCTGCAGCACCCGCAGCAGGCGCACCTGGGCGCCGAGGGCCATCGTACCTACTTCGTCGAGGAAGATCGTGCCGCCTTGGGCCTCGCGGAACTTGCCCGGCGTGTCCTTGCGGGCGTCCGTGAAGGCGCCCTTGTTGTAGCCGAAGAGCTCCGACTCCAGCAGGTTCTCGGGGATGGCGCCGCAGTGCACGGGCACGAAGGGCTCGCCGGCGTCGGCGCTCATGCGGTGGATGGCCCGGGCGATGACCTCTTTGCCTGTGCCGCTCTCCCCCAGCAACAGCACCGTGGCCCGCGTGGCGGCGGCGCTGCGGGCCCGGGCCAGCACCTCCTGCATGGCGGGGCTGGTGCCGATGAGGCCGAAGGCGAGGGCCTGCGTGGCGCTCAGCTGCGTGGTGGTGCCCGAGCGCGGGCGCAGGCCCGGCATGGGCGGCTCCGGGCCCAGCACGCCCCAGCGCACGCTGCCCAGGGCGCCCCATTCGGACAGGGCCTTGGCGTCCATGGGCGCGGCATCGGGCTTGAGAGCCAGCAGAATGGGCAGAGCCGCCACCTCGGCCATCATGCGGTTCATCTCCGGCGGCGGCCAGGCGCCCTGGGCGCTGATCACCCACAGGTCCACGTCCCGGGGCGGCAGGGCCGGAGATGGGCCTCGGTCCACCGTCACATCCCACACGCCCGCCCACCGATGCTCCAGCCCCCCGGTGTCGTCCCCGAGGGTGGACCAGTGAAGGCGCAACAGCTGGGTCATGGGCTCCTTGTTTGGAACCAGCCTAGATGCAGGCGGGTAGCGGTCAAGTCAAAAAAATGACAACAGAAAAAATCAACTTGCCCCCAGGCGTACGATGAAAGGAGCATCCCGGAGGTCCCCATGGCCCTGACGGAATCCACGATGATCCCGCTCGGCACGGCCTGCCCCGACTTCACACTGCCGGGCGTGGATGGGCAGCTCTGGTCGCGGGATGACTTCCACTGCCCGGTCCTGCTGGTCGTGGTGATGTGCAACCACTGCCCCTACGTCCAGGCCGTCGATGATCGCCTCAACGCGCTGGCCACGGCCTACACCGGGAACTGCGCGGTGGTGGCCATCAACGCCAACGATGCGGAAACCTATCCGGACGATAGCTTCAAGGCCATGCGAAGCCGGGCCAAGGCGAAAGGCTACGTGTTCCCCTACCTCTGGGACGAGGAGCAGACCGTGGCCCGGGCCCTGGGCGCCGTCTGCACGCCGGATTTCTTCCTCTATGACGGGCACCGCAAGCTCGTCTACCGCGGCCGCCTGGACGACAACTGGAAGGACGCCGCCCACGTCACCCGCCAGGATCTGAAAGAGGCCATCGACCACGTGCTGGCGGGCGAGGATCCTCCGGAGATCCAGCATCCGAGCATGGGGTGCAGCATCAAGTGGAAGTAGCTTCGCGGCGCCTCTTCTTCGCCCTGCCGCTGCCCGCGGACGTGCGGGAGAGCCTGGACCGCTGGCGGCAGGCCCACCCCCCGGTCCGTTGGTCGCGGATCGATGGATTGCATGTGACGCTGGCCTTCCTGGGTGATCGGCCAGCGGAGGCCCTGCCCAGCCTTGAAGCACTCGCCTCCGCTGTCGCGGCGAGACACGCGGCCTTCGCCCTGCGCACGGCCAGCCTGGGCGGGTTCCCCAGGAACGAGCGAACCCGGATCCTGTGGCTGGGCCTGGAGCCCTCCCCGGCCCTCGAAAGCCTTGCCGGGGATCTTCGCGGCGCCTTGGCCGCCGCAGGCGAAGTCTTCGACACCAAGCCCTTCCGCGCTCACATCACCCAGGCCCGTCTGCGCCGGCCCCGGCCCTTGGCCGCTTTCACCGAGCCCCCGCCTACAGCCTTCGCGGCGGGCAGCCTCGCCCTGTTTGAAAGCCGGGCGCAGGGCGAATACACGGCGCTGCGGACCTGGCCGTTACGACGGGTATGATCGAGGTTTCGCCGGAGCCCCGATGCGCCTCACCCCGCTGCCCATCTGCCTCACCGCCGCCCTCCTGGGCCTGGGGGCTGCGCCCCTGCGCGCCCAGTGGGACCTGCGCCTGGAGCTGCCCCGGCCCTCGGGCCAGAGCCTGCCCCAGACCATCCTTTCCGGCACGAGCCAGCTGGTGGCCGGGGACTTCGACACGGGCAAGGGCTTCATCGCCACCGTGAACCGGCAGATCTTCCAGGTGGGCCCCCTGCTGAAGCTGGAGGGCGGCATCGAATACTCCCAGTTCACCGCCGACGGCAGCCTCGCCATCAACGCCGCCACCCAGGGCACGAAGCTGAAGCAGCAGGGCGTGGGCCTGGGCCTGAACGCCCAAGTCTGGGTCCCCTTTGTGGGCATCGCGGGAGAGATCGGCCTGATCCAGCGGCTCCAGCGCTACACCGTGGACACCGCCGGGGCCTCCAGCGCCAAGGACCTCAGCCGCACCTGGCTGCGGGTGGGCGCCCGGTGGCGCATTCCCTCGGTGCTGGTGCATCCCTATGTGGCCGCCAGCTACCAACAGCCCACCAGCAAGGACCGTCCTGTGCGGCTCAACAGCGCGTCGGATCTGTCCGCCTACTTCACCGCCCAGGGCAGTGGCCAGGAGTTCGAGCGCCTGTGGACCTTCGGCGTGGGCGTGACGTTCTGATGCGCCCCCTCCCGATGCTCGCCGCGGCACTGGCCCTGGGCCTCGCTGCGGCCGAGCGGCCCCGGCTCGTGGTGGTGATCTCCGTGGACCAGCTCTCCGCGGAGCTGGTGCAGACCTACGGCCCGGAGCTGACGGGCGGACTCGCACGGCTCCGCAAGGAGGGTGTCTTCTTCACCGAGGCCTACCACGACCACGGCTTCACCGAGACCGGCCCGGGGCACTCGGTGCTGCTATCGGGCCGGTTCCCCGCGAACACCGGCATCGTGGAGAACCACTGGTACGAGCGCGCCACCGGCCGGTTCGTGTACTGCGTGGAAGATGCGGGCGCCAAGGCCCTGGACGCCCCCGGGCAGGCGAGCTCGTCCAATAGCCGCTTCCTGGGTGATGGCCTCGGCGACTGGCTCCAGACCCAGATCCCCGGAGGCCGCGCCTTCGCGGTGTCGGGCAAGGACCGGGCCGCCATCCTCATGGCCGGGCGCAGGCCCACCGGCGTCTTCTGGTTCGCCGGTGCCGCGGGCTTCAGCAGTTCCTCCGCCTACGCCACCCGCCTCCCCGGGTGGCTGGTCCGCTTCGACGATGGCCTGAAGGCCCGTTTCGCCACCCAGAGCTGGCTCTGGACGAAGGAGCCCCCGACGCCCGAGGGCCGCGTGGCCAGCTGGACCTTCCCGGGCCAGGTGATCCGCAACGGCGCTCTCCCCCGGCTCGTGCAGGGCGCAGGCATGCCCCTCGACAAGACCTTCGAAGCCCGCTTCCGCAAGTCCCCCTTCCTCGACGAGGTCACCCTGGAGGCCGCCGAGGCCCTGCTGGAAGCCGAGCAACTGGGCCGGGGTCCCGCCACGGATCTACTGGCCGTGAGCTTCTCCGCCACGGACTACATCGGCCACAGCTACGGTACCCTCGGCACCGAGATGCGGGACCAGATCCACCGCCTGGACCGGACGGTGGGCCGCCTGCTGGACGACGTCCGCCGTCGCGATCCCGCCGCCTGGGTGGTCCTGAGCGCCGATCATGGCGGCATGGACCTCCCCGAGGCCCTGGCCGAGAACGGCTTCCCCGCCCGGCGCGTCCACACGCCCCAGTTCCTGGAGGAGCTGCGCGCGGACCTGAAGGCCACCTTCAGGGTGGAGGTGGATCTCCTCCTGGAGTCGCCGGAACCCAACACCCTCTACCTCCGGGACGCCGCGGTGAAGACCGCCGGACTCGACCGGAAGGCCGTGCTGGCTCGGATCCAGGTCTGGCTGCGCGCCCGCCCGGAAGTCGCCGACGCCTTCACCGCCGAGGAACTGGAAGCCACGGATCCCGCGGCCCTGGGCAGCCCCCGGGACTCCAGCCTCCGCGTGCTGCTGCGCCGCAGCTTCCGCCCCGAGCGCAGCGGCGACGTCCTCGTGGCCTTCAAGCCCTGGACAGTCTTCGGCGTGCCCCCCACGGACTGGCCCACGGGCCATGGCACGCCTTACGCCTACGACCGCCGCGTACCTTTGATCTTCTGGGGTCCCTGGAAGGGCGGCGAGCGCCCCGAGCCCGTGCGCACCGTGGACTTGGCCCCCACCCTGGCCCGGGAGCTGGGCCTCAAGCCCGGGTCTGTGGATGGCAAGGCGCTCAACCTCGGACCTCCGAAGTAGGCGACCCATGGCCCTTCCCCGCGATGCCACCATCGTCATCCTCACCGGCGCGGGCATCTCCGCGGAGAGCGGGCTGCGCACATTCCGCGACGCCAACGGGCTGTGGGAGAACCACCGGGTCGAAGACGTGGCCACGCCCGAAGCCTTCCACCACAACCCGGCCCTGGTGCACCGCTTCTACAACGAGCGGCGGCGGAGTCTCCCCAGCGTACAGCCCAATGCCGCCCACCTGGCCCTGGCGCGGCTGGAGCGCGAATGGCCCGGCGAGGTGCTGCTGGTGACCCAGAACGTGGACGACCTCCACGACCGGGCCGGATCGCGGAACCTGCTGCACATGCACGGCGAGCTGCTCAAGGGGCGCTGCCTCGCCTGCCGCACCGTGCTGGACTGGCCCGGTGACATGGACCCCGATAGCCGCTGCCCGGTCTGCCGGCGCGGGCAGGTGCGGCCCCACATCGTCTGGTTCGGCGAAGTGCCTCTCGAGATGGAGCGCATCTACCACACTCTGGAACGCTGCGCCCTCTTCGCCGCCATCGGCACCAGCGGCCACGTCTACCCCGCCGCCGGCTTCGTGGAGGCCGTGGGACCCGACGCCCGCACCGTGGAGCTCAACCTCGAACCCAGCCGCGTGGCCGACGCCTTCCAGGAGCACCGCGCCGGCAAGGCCACGGACCTCGTGCCCGCCTTCGTGGCGGAGCTGCTGGAAGCCTAGCCGGCCTATTGGGATCTGGCCTTGTCCAGCACCCGCTGCCGCAGGTCCTTGTACTCCGCTTCGGTGATCAGGCCATCGCGTTTCATCTTTTCGAGCTTCTCCAGTTCCGACCGCAGGTCGAAGGGCACCGCGGCCGGCTCGGCGCCGGGCTTCCGGTAGCTCTCGATCCGGGTCGAGGGCGCCTTGGTGTCCTCGACCTCGCCCTTCTTCCCCACCGCATCCACCCTGCCGCCGATGAGGCGGACCACGAAGACCTGGACGTTCTCCTTCCGGCCGCCGCCGAACCAACGGTCCTGGTCATAGGTCTCGTATTCGAGGTAGGTGGTGGCCCCCTGGACCACGGTGGCGGCGGGCCGGCCCAGCACGGCGACCGCCTGCTCCTCCGTCATGCCCACCCGCACCTTCGCGGGGGTGAAGGCGGGTTCCGAGCAGCCCAGGGACATGACCAGAGCTGCCACAAGGAAGGCGGGGGCAACGATGAGCCTCATCCTGCATCTCCGGGAAGATGGCTCTCAACCTACCATCTGCGAGACTCCGGTGGGTGGGAATCCCTAGCGCACCACCGGCAGCTCCACGCAGCTGGCCAGGCCCGGCGTGTGGTAGATGCGCTGGGTGGCGCTGCGATAGTCCTCGGGTTTGGCGAAGAAGATGTTGGGCACGAAGGTCTGGGGGTTGCGGTCGTAGAGGGGGAACCAGGTGGACTGCACCTGCACCATGATCCGGTGGCCCGGCAGGAAGACATGATTGGCCGCGGGCAGGGCGAAGCGGTAGACCAGGGGCTCGTCCGGCTTCACGGCCTTCGGCGTCTCCGCGCTTTCGCGATAGCGGCCCCGGAAGATGTCTGCGGACACCATGAGCTGGTAGCCGCCCATCACGGGCTGGCTGGCCACCTCATCGGGATAGACATCGATGACCTTCACCACCCAATCGCTGTCGGTGCCGCTGGTGGACGCCACCAGGTTCGCCACCGGCTCGCCGGCGATGCGCAGGGGTTCCTTCAGTGGTTCCGACACGAAGGCCAGCACGTCGGTGCGGCCCGAGGCCTCGCGCTGGTCATCCGTGAGCCACTGGGACCAGGAGTGGGCCGCGTCGTAGCCCACGGCCTGGATGGGCCGGGCGCGGAAGGGCACAGGCTTCGCCGGATTCGAGACGTACTCCTCGAAGGGCGCATTCCCAGCCCTGGGCGCGGTGGTGGACACCTTCAGCCCCGCCTCCAAGTAGAAGGGTGTGGCGCGCACAGCGGTGCCCTCGCCCGCCATGGGCCAGGCCGGGAGCTTCTTCCAGGTGTTCGTCCCCGTCTCGAAGGCGCTCACGGGAGGCAGATCCGCCTTCGGGCCGCCCTTCAGGTGCTGGTCGAGAAAGGGCTTCAGGATCTCGCGGCGGAACTGCAGGGCCGTGTCCTGGCCGAACTTCAGGGGCCCGAGGCCGCTGCCTTCGCCGATCTCGCCACCGTGGTTCCAAGGACCCATGGCGAGGTGGAGGCCGCCGGCCGCATCCTTCGGCTTCAGGGCCTTCCACACGGCCAGGGCGCCGTAGATGTCCTCGGCGTCGTAGAGGCTGTGCACCAGCAGGGTGGGCACCTTCAGCGGCCCCCTCCCGGCGAGGACCTTGTCCATGGCCTGCTGCTGCCAGAAGGCGTCGTAGCCGGGGTGTTCGGTGAGCTTGCGCCAGAAGCCCAGCTGCTCCATGCCGCGGCTCGCCGCCAGCGCGCCCGTGGAACCCGCCTGCAGGAACAGGTCATAGTCGTCGTGATACCCCGTCCACCACCTGGCCTCGTTGGCCCGGGTGGCCTGCTGTTCGTAGATGTAGCTCAGGTTCTGGGCACGGAAGGCCCCGTGGTGGAACCAGTCGTCGCCCCGCCAGCCATCCACCATAGGGTTCATCGGCACGACCGCCTTTAGGGCCGGATGAGGGTCCACCAGGGCCATGAGGGGTAGGAAGCCGTCGTACGAGATGCCCTGGATGCCCACCCGGCCGTTGCTTTCCGACAGGTGCTTCACCAGCCAGTCGATGGTGTCCCAGGTGTCCGTGCTGTGATCGACGCTCGTGGCATTCAGGGGCCCGCGCAGGGGCCGGTTCATCACGTAGTCGCCTTCGGAGCCGTACTTGCCGCGGATGTCCTGGATCACACGGATGTAGCCGCCCTCGACGATCAGGTCCGCCACGTTGTCGTAGCCCAGGAGCACGGGCCCCAGATGCGGGCTGGCCGCGTGGCTCGTCTGCTCGGCGGCGTTGTAGGGCGTGCGCGTCAGCAGGATGGGCGCAGCCTTCGCGGCCTTCGGAGTGAGGATGATCGTCCGCAGCTTCACCCCGTCCCGCATGGGGATCATCACCTCGCGGCGCGTGTAGTCCCAGCTTCCGGAGGCCACATTGAACTCGGCGGGCATGTCGCTGGGGAGTGTCGCGGGCGGCATTTGGGCCACCAGGCTCGCGGCCAGGAGCATCGCCACCACGCCCAGGGTCCGTCGGAATGCCATGACCGCCTCCTGCCGCCCCGGGGGTGGACGGACCCTCGTGTGTGACGCGGGGCCGGACCGGCTGCGGGATGGATGGTGGCCAGTCTAGCGGGAATCCAGCCCCGGCCTAGGCCTGGCCCACGGCGCTGACGATGACAGCGTCCCTCGCGTCGCCCTGTCGCCAGATGGCGGCGACGTGGCCGCTGGGGGAGAGCACCGCGCCGGGATCCCGGATCTCCTTTCGGCCCGGGGCCCCCAGCAGGAGGGGATGGGCGCTCCAGACCGCGCCGTCGAAGCGGCGCAGGCAGACCGAGGACTGGGCCTCCTGGATCTGGGACCAGATCACCAGCGCATGTCCCTGGGCGTTCACGGACAGGGCATGGGCCTGGCTCTGGCCCAGGTCCTCTACCAGGGGCGCGCGCTGTTCGTCCCAGCGGCCGTTGGCGAAGCACTTGGTGAAGAGCTTCATGACACCCGCGGACTCCTGGCGCCACACGGCGTGCGCCCGGCCCCGACCGTCGAGGCCCACCTGGGGCCAGAGGATGGCCCGGCCCGTGGTGAGCCGGGGGGTCGGGGTCCACTCGATGGTGCGGCCGTCCAGGTGGCTGGCGTGCAGGGTCCTGAGCCCGGCTTCGCCTTCCTCCACCCAGACGACGACTGCGTTGCCCCGGCCATCCAGCGCCATGCGGAGGTACGTGGCGCGGCCCTGGGCCACGAGGGTGGGCCGGTCGCTCCAGCAGCGGCCGCCCCCATCGTAGTGGCAGGCCACGATGCGGTGGTCCCCGCTGCCGCCCCGCTCTTCGCTCCACACCACCAGCCCATGGCCACCGCGATCCACAGCCAGCTGGGGGAAGAGCGGTGCCGGGGAAGGGTCGCCCAGCGCCGTGGGTTCGGGGTCCCAGCCGCCGCCCTCCGCCTGGTAGCCGCAGGTGTAGACGCGGTACTCCCCGGGCTGGCCCTGGCACCAGGCCGCGTGGATGTTGCCGGCCAGATCCATGCCGGTGTGCAGGCTGTGGACCTCGCCCGGCAGGGCCTGGAGGGTCAGGGGGTAGGGCACCCAGGTATCCGCGGAGCCGAGCATGTGCCGGGCGCAGACCCGGGCCTGCGGCCCCTCCTGCTCTTGCCACACCACGGCCATCTCGCCCCGGACGTTCATGGCGATTTCGGGGGCATGGGCCTGGGTACGGGCGCTGTCCAGGCGGCGGGGGACGACGTCCCAGGCCCGCTGGTCCGCGTAGTAGCGGCAGATGTAGACGCCTTCGAGGTCCGCGCCCCGGTGGTGCCAGGCCGCCATGGCGTTCCCATGGTCGTCCATGGCTATCTGCGGCCGGCCCACCTGCCCCCGGTCCAGCACACGCGGCGCCCCCCAGGCTCCCACCAAGGCCGGAGAACGGGGAGAGGTCAATCGGTTCAAAAGCGTGCGGAGTGACATGGCTGTCCTCGCGGGGCCTGGCTCGGATGGTAATGCATTTTTATCCTACCGCCTCTGGCCCCGTGAGCGCCCTTCCGGTCAGGCCGTGAGGTCCTTCACGGTCTTCGTGGTTCCGTTGTGCTTCACGGAGGCGATGCCCGTATCCCGCGAGGCCTCCGAGGCGTACATCTGGCTCGTGCCGATCACCTGGTGATTGGCGGCCTTCAGGTTGAAGAACACCTTTCCGTTGGAGGCAGTCTTCTTCTCGTACCGCTCATCGAGGGCGGCATTGGCCTGCACGGACTCGATGCCGTTCTCCGCCGACGCCTTGGCGTGGTAGAGCTCGCTGGTGAGGATGACCTCCCCGTTCCCTGCCTTCAGGACGAACCGGAACTGCCCGTCGCTGCTCTTGCCCAACTCGAACCAACCTGCCATGACTCACCTCCTCGGGTGGAAAGACATGCCCATCGGTCTGGACGAACGGAAGGATCCTAGCAGCAGATGGCGCGGAGGGACACTTTTTGCCCTTTCGGCCGCCTTCTCCCCCTGATTGGCACTTACAGCTAGCACCAGTCCCACGGCCGCCAGGAAGGTCTGGATGACGAGGGTCTTCCGGTTGGCAGGGAGGGGATCCGGGGTGGGGTTAACGCCTGTCGCGTGCGGCGACCGATGGCGGGGCGGGCGGCACCCAGGCCCCGAAGGCGGCCAGCGCCTCCGGCTCGCTCAGGGCGCGGGCCTGCGCCGCCATCTCCGGAGGCACCCACTGCGGGAACGCGACCTCGCAACGGGCGTGGCGGCCGGAGGGCGTGTGCTCTTCCCGGACCTGAGCGAGCTGCTCGGGGGCAAAGCGCCCGGCGAGGCGGACCAGCGAGGACCATAGCCGGCGATGGACCAGGGTGACTTTGCCGCCGAGGAGCCGGCAAACCAGGACCTCCTCCGACGCGGCCACCGCTTCAAGGAGGGCGAAGACGTGGTGGCTCTGCGCGTGGGCCCACCAGCTGCCCTGGATGGGTTCCCCGACGATGGCTTCGGTCAGACGGGGCGCGGCCCCCTTGGCCGACACGAGGACGACCCCCTGCTCCCGGACAAAGGCCAGCGCCTGCTCAGCCGTTGCAAGTGGGCTCATGGCACCCCCAGGGAAGGTGTTGACCGGACCCACCGGCGACTTAGCGATGGGCGGGGACGAAACATCTTAATGATGAAACGTGGAACCGGGAACGCCGGTGGGGTCCAGGCCGGACGGGAGGTCAGGCCAGACCATCCACGAGATCCACCTTGGAGATCGGCTTGCTGGTGGCGCCTACGCTGGGGATCCGGCCGCCGAAATGGGTCAGGAGCATTTCGATGAATCGCCCGTGGTAGACGCTGTAAGTCGCCTTGGATAAGGCGACATCTTTGTGCCCGAGGATCCCGAACTTCAGATTGCCGGTATCAATGATGGGGCGAAGCCGCGCCAGGTTTTTCCACTGGCTGGGGGTGTGGGTGAAATCTCCCTCTTTGTCGTACGACCAGGTGTCGATTTCGTGGCCGTCGATGGCCTTCTTGATCGCGGCCAGAAGGCCATAAGGATCCTGAGTACTGGCAATGAGCGCCATGGCTTCTCCTTGGGTGGGCGGGTGGACGGAAACAGGTGGCCGGGCCCGGCGTGCGCGTCGGGTTCACGTGGAACCAGGATTCGGCAAGCCGGTGCCCGCTCAAGTTGAACGAATGGGTGGACCAGCCTCACCCCCACGGTGAGGTCCTTATGGGCATCCCCATGGAACACCTACCTGGGCTCGATCAAGGCAGAAACGACTGAACGGTCGATTCTGGGCCCCCAGTGGTAGGCACCGTCCCGCCCGGTGCCAGGAGAACAAGCGGGAAGCGCGCGCGGGGGCCATGCAGGCCGGGCCGGGGTGGAGTGAGAGAGTTAAACCCCTCCTCTCGGACGATCCGGCCCAGGACCACCTGCAAGCCTCATCCCTTCAGCAGCCGGTCCTCCGCGAGCCGCAGCATGTGCTCGCTGGCCAGGACGCCGTCCTGGTGGTTCATGCGCTGGAAGTGGCTGCGCAGGTGGCGCAGGGTGCGGGGGATGGCGGGGGCGAACTGGCACTTGTGGCGGTGCACCACCTGGTGGCCGAAGGTGCCCAGGGCCTTGAGGTTGCGCTGCAGGGCGCTGAGGTTCAACTCTTCCAGCAGGGCCTCGTGGTTCCAGCCCAGTTCCTCCTGGAGGGGCCCCACCAGGGCGCGCCCGGCCTCCCGGGACCAGTCCCAGTAGCCGTCGTAGAGGATGCTGGCCAGGTCGTAGGTGGCGGCGCCCCGGCGGGCATCCTGGAAGTCGATGACCACCAGCCGGTCGCCGTGGACCATGAGGTTGCGCACATGGAAGTCGCGGTGGGCGAAGAAGTGGGCTCGCGTCTCCAGGCTGGCGTGGGCCTCCTCCATCATGCGATCCAGCCAGCGGGGCGGATCTTTCTGCAGGAAATCCTGGAAGAAGTTCGTGCGGCAGTAGTCCCACTCGAACTGGAACTTGGCCTGGTCGAAGGCCCGGCCCATGAAGAAGGCGTGGGCGGGGGCGCCCAACGTCAGGGGGCCAGCCAGGGTGGCCAGCAGCCAGCCGGCCTGGCGGGCCCAGGCCCCTTCCTCCTCCGGATGTTCCACGAGACGGCGCTCCAGGGACATGTCGCCCAGGTCCTCCACCAGCAGGCAGCGGTCCCCGTCGTCGGATTGGAGGATGGTCGGCACCCGCAGCACGGGATCCAGGTATGCCTGGAGAGCCCGGAACTCGAAGTAGCTGTCGTCGGCCTTCACCGGCGTGTCGAGCGGATGCAGCACCACCAGGGCCGAACCCAGCTGGGGGTGGGCCACGCGGGTGTACTGCCGCGCCCCAGCGTCCCCCGCCAGCGGGCGGGGATCTGCCAGGTTCCAACGCTCCAGGGCGCGGGCGAGGCGGGAGTCCATGACCTCAGGGTAATCCCAGCCGCACCTGGTTGCCGCCTTCTTCAAACCACAGGGCGTCGGTGTCGGTGATGGCGGGGGGCGGCGCGGCGCCGGGGCCCAGGACGCAGCGGGTGAGGTGTCCCGCGGGCCGCGCCGTGGGATGGAGGTAGCAGCCCGGCAGGCGGCCCTCCTGATCCGGGGCCACTTCCGCCGCCGCCTCGATGAGGGCTTGCGGCGTGCCCACCTCCCGCCAGGGGAAGGGCTCCGCCACCACGCCCAGGTGGCCCATGGGGAGGGCAGCCAGGCGGGGCCGCAGATCGTTCACCTCGCTGGGGCCTTCGGGCAGCATGGCTAGGGCCTCGGGCGACCAGGCGGCGGCGCCGGTGAAGTGGTAGGGCCCCCAGGGACCGGTCACACCCTTGGGCAGCACACGGCCCTCGTGATCCATCCATACCGGATTCCAGCCGCCGCCGGGATGGGGCACCAGCAGCCAGCTGAGGGTGGCCCGGGCCTCGCGGTGGCGCGTGCGCAGGAGGTCGAAGGGCACCTCGTCGGCCCAGATGTCAGCGTTCCAGGTGAGCAGTTCGGCCGCCACACGACCCCGCGCATGCAGCAGGCCCCCGGCGCTGCCCAGGAGGTTGGGTTCTTCGAAGGTCTCCAGGCCTTCGGCCACGCCCCGCAGGCGCTCTGGCAGCAGGTGGGCGTTGCAGCCCAGGCTTCGCGCGCCGGCCCGCCGCAGGGCCCCGGCCCCCCACTGGAGCAGGGGCTTCCCGCGCAGCGTCCAGGCGGGCTTGGGCAGACAGGCGCTCAGGGCGCCCATGCGCGTGCCCAGGCCCGCCGCCAAAAGGAAGCCGTCCAGCGACCCGAGCTCCCGGCGTTCAGGCATCGCCGTCTTCCGGGGCACCGGACTCTGGGGGCAGGGCCTTGAGCAGGAACTGGCCGGGCGCCAGGCCGCGCATGGAGAGCACGCGGATGCGCCAGCCCTGGAGACGCAGCTCGTCGCCGGGGCGCAGCACGCGGCCCAGGCGTTCCTGGAAGAAGCCGCCCAGGCTCACGGAGCCGGCCTCCGCCACCAGGTCGAGGTTCAGATGGTCCACCAGCTGCTCCAGCATGACGTTGCCCTGGGCCAGCCAGGCGCCGCCCCGGGTGCGCCGCAGCTGGATGGCCTCGCGGTCGAACTCATCCTGGATCTCACCGACCAGCTCCTCCAGCACGTCCTCCAGCGTCACCAGGCCATCCACACCGCCGTGCTCGTTCACCACCAGGGCCAGGTGCTGCTTGCGTTGCTGGAACTCCAGCAGCAGACCCTGGATGGGCTTCATCTCCGGCACGAAGAAGGCCGGGCGGGCCAGGGCCCGCAGGTCCACCGGAGCGGGGCCATCCTGCATGGCCCAGAGCAGTTCCTTGAGGTGGATGACCCCCACCACGCGGTCGAGGTCGCCCTCCACCAGGGGGATCCGGGTATGGATGGTGGTGCGGGCCAGGGTGAGGTTCCCCTCCAAGCTCTGGTGGAGGTCGAAGGCCACCACCTGGGCCCGGGGGACGGCGATCTCCTTCACCGTGCGGCGGCTGAAGTCGAAGAGGTTCTCAATGAGTTCCTTGCGGTCGAGGTTCAGGTGGCCCTGTGCTTGGCTCTGTGCGAGCATGCGGCGGAACTCGGCCTCCGAGGGGAGCAGATCCACGGTCCCGGCTTCGGGGTGGACCCCCACGGCCCGCAGCACCAGGTGGCTCAGGCGGATGAGGACCCAGGTCAGGGGACGCACCAGCCGCGACCAGGCCAGCAGGGGGGTGGCGGTGCGCAGGGCCCAGGGCAAGGCCGCCCGGATGGCCAGGCTCCGTGGCACCAGTTCAGCCAGCACCACATCCAGGGTGGTCATCACCAGCAGGGCGAGGCCGGAGCTCACGGGCGCGACCAGGGCCGGCCAGGGCAGGTGGCCAAACAGGCCCCGGAAGGCGTCGCTGAATAACCCCTCGCCCACGGCGCCCAGGGCCAGGGCGCACAGCACGATGCCCGCCTGGATGGCAGAGAGGTGGTGGCCCAGGCTGCGGTGGACTTCCAGGGCCGAGATCGCCCGCAGATCGGTCCCCGCCAAGGCCTCCAGCTGGGTGGGCCGCACACGCACGGCGGCGAATTCCGCCATCACGAAAAAGGCGCTGGCCAGGAGGAGGGCGACGCAGATGAGGGCCGCAGCGAGGGTCACAACCGTCACCCCTTGGCGAGGTCGGAGCCGCGCTGCAGGTGTTCCTGGATCTCCTGGAGCAGGGCGTCCAGGTTCTGGAGACGGTCGCGGTGTTCGGAGAGTTGGCCATGGGCTGCCTGCTTCTCCCGCTCCAGGGCCGCGTAGGCCTCCCGCTGTTCCGCCACCGTCCCGGTCATGCGGGCCAGCTCGGCCTCTTTCTGATCCAGCCCGTTCATCAGCTCCAGCCGTTCGCCATCGTGCTGGACGGTGCTCTCGTCGAGCTGCTGTCGCAGGCCCGTGGTCAGGACCGTGAGCCTGGTGATCTCCTCCTGGCGCTCCTGAAGCTGCTCGCGAAGGGTCTGGATCTGCTGTTCCCCTTCCTGGAGCTGGACGCGGCTGCCCTCAACGTCGGCCTCCGCCTGCCGCAGACGGTCACCGAGCTCGGCCAGATCGCGTTCCTGGGCCTGCATGGCGGCTTCGAGGCCCGCCAGGTTGACCTGCATGACGTGGGCCTTCTCCTTGTGGTCCGCCAGCTCCTGGTCCCGGTTCGCCAGGGCCGCCTCGGCCTCGGCCAGGCGCGCCTTCAGGGTCTGGGCCTCCCGGGTGGCCGCCGCAGCCTCATCCAGATTCAGGGTGACTGACCCGAGCTGCCGCTGAAGCTCCTCTTCGGCCTCGCGAAGACGCAGGTCCCTCGAGTGCAGCTCCTCGCGGAGAGCATCGATCTGCGCTTCCAGGAGACGGGCCCGGGGGGTGTCAGCCGGCGCCGTGGCCTTGGTCTCCAGATCTCTGGCGGAACCCGCGGCCGGGGACGGAGGTGGAGGAGGCACGGGCGCAGGCTCGGCCGGGGCCACAACGTTCCCCTTCAACACCTCAAGCCAATCGTCGCCCATTTCGGTGTCCGCCAAGTCGCCCAGAGGGTTGTCGGGATCCACGGCACGGCTGGGTACCAGGGGCGAGAGTGCGGCCACCAGAGTGCTGGAGGCGATGGGCTTGTTCAGGTAGAGGTCGGCCCGGCCCTTGAGGCTCTGGTGCCGGCGGAATTCCTCCTCTGTGGCCTTGGCACTGATAAGGGCGATCTTCATACCGCTGAGGGAGGCGTGCTTGCGCAGGGTGGAGCACAGGGCGTAGCCCTTGTTGTCCGCCACCTCCACGCAGATGAGCACCGCCGCGAAGTCCCCCTGCTCCAGGCGGGCCACCACACCCTCGGGCGAGCCGGCCACCTCCAGGTCGAAGGCCACTTCCAGGCTGACCTTGTGCTCCTTGAGGAAACTCCGGTCGCTGTCCACAAGGAGGAGGCGTTGGCCCATGGTCGATCCTTACCCAGGTTGAACCTTGGAGTTTACCCTGAACGGCCGGAGCCCCGGCGGGCCGGGGCTCCGGTTCGGGCCGCGCCCCCTCAGCGCGGGGGGACGGCCAGGGTGACCTTCTGTCTGCCGTTGGGGCTCTGGATGAAGAGCAGCAGGGTCTTGCCGCCGGCCTTCTTCACCTGGGCGTTGAACTCGATCAGGTTGTTCACGGCCTGCCGCCCCACCTCGGTGATGACCATGCCGGGGGCCATGCCGCGCTCGGCGGCGGGGGAACGGGGATCGACGGAAGTCACCACCACGCCCTTGAGCCGGTGCTTCACGTCCATGGGCTCCACCGTGAAGCCGTAGAGCTTCTCCAGGTTGACGGTCTTGATGTCGCCCTGGGGCTTCGTGCCGGTTTCGTCCTCGGGTTCCTCGCCGGATTCACCCCGGCGCTGCGCTTCGAGGGCTTTGCGGTCGCCCAGGGTGACCGTGAGGGTGAGGGTCTTGCCGTCCCGCCAGACGCTGAGCTTGACGGTCTCGCCCGCCCGGCGGCTGGAGATCACGCTCACCAGCTCATCCTGGCTGCGCACCGGCTGGCCGTCCACGGCGGTGATCACATCCAGCCGCTGCACGCCGGCCTTGTCCGCCGCCTGGCCCTTCTCGACGGTGCTCACCACCACGCCTGCCTTGGCGCCGAGGGCATCCTGGTAGGCCTGGTCCAGATCGGTGGGTCCGACCCCCAGGTAGCCGCGGCTCACGGGCTTGCCGCTGCGGAGATCCTTGATGATTCGGTTCACCTGGCTGATGGGCACCGCGAAGCCGATGTTCTGCCCCGCGGGGTTGATGGCGGTGTTGATGCCCACCACTTCGCCCTTCAGGTTGAGCAGCGGGCCCCCGGAGTTGCCGCGGTTGATGGCGGCATCCGTTTGGAGGAAGGAACTCACACCCGTATCCAGCTTGCGGCCCTTGGCGCTGATGATGCCCTGGGTCACCGTGTGCTCCAGGCCGAAGGGATTGCCGATGGCCACCACCCACTCGCCGATGCGCAGGGAATCTGACTCGCCCAGCTTGGCGAAGGGCAGGTGGGCCGCGTCGATCTTGATGAGCGCGATGTCCAGCTCCTTGTCCTTGCCCAGCACCGTGGCCTTGAAGCTGCGGCCATCGGAGGTCTTCACCTCCAGGGCGTTGTCGCTGCCGCCCATGCTGGCGATCACGTGGTAGTTCGTGAGGATCTCGCCCTGGGGCGAGATGATGACCCCCGAGCCGCCGGACACGGCCCGCTGCTCGCCGTCATTCCCGCCCCGGGGCGTCCGCCGCTGCTGGGGCCCGCCGGGGCCGAAGAAGAAGTCGAAGAAGTCCTCGCCCCCGATCTGGGGGTGCTCGAAGCGCTGATTCTTCACAAAGCTGGTGTTGGTGATGGCCACCACCGTGGGATTCAGCTTCTCCGCCACGTCCGCGATGGGCGGAAGACGGTCCAGCCCCTTCGTGTCCACCATCACCGGCTTCTCTTCCTGTGCCTGGGCCTGCCAGCCGTGGCTGAGCCCCATCCCCAGGGCCATGCACCCGGCCGCAAAGGCCGACAACCCCAAGACCTGCTTTACCTGGCGATTCATGCAATCCCTCACTCCGCCGGATCTCCGGCATGCCATTCGATGACCGCAGTCCCCTGAAGGTTCCCGCTGGCCTTCCTAAGCCGACCAGGATAATCTGGGCAGTCCAACGGCGGCTGTAGCTCAGTTGGTTAGAGTACTGGATTGTGATTCCAGGTGTCGCCGGTTCGAGTCCGGTCAGCCGCCCCAGATTGAAAAGGCCCCCGCACGGGGGCTTTTTCAATCTGGGATGGTTGGACTCGAACCGGCGACAGTGGGCTTGCGGAGGCAGCGCGGGGCGCTGTCGGAGCAAGACCGGCAGACCGCGCAGCGGGCTGCGGACGTCTCGAGTCCGGTCCGGGTGGGTCGGTCTAGGGCCAAGCTCCGCAGCCAGAGCTTCCCAAGCCCCGACTTGGCAAGCGATGGATAGATATTTTATTTAACATATTGCTTATATCTACTGATGATCTATTGTTAAATTCCTTCATTTTGAGTTTGTCATGCATGAGAACTCTCAGTACTCCCAGGGAATCGAGGCGCTCGGGCCGCTGGCCATCCTGAAGCGTCCCGCCGTCAGGCAGGCCTGCAAGCTGTTTCTGGATGGGTGTGTGGCGGCCCTCGCCTGGGTCGTGGCGACCAGCCAGGTCCGTCAGGAGCTGCCGGCCCTGTACGGAATCGCCTCGTGGGTGGCCTTCGCCATGGTCGTGAACCTCGCGTTCCGCTACACCGGCCAGCACTTCCGCCTTCTGGGGATCGAGGAGGCCGAGTCCTTCATCTTCGGCACCGTGGTCATGGTGGCTTCCCTGACGTTGGCCTCCGCCTTCCAGAACCGGCTGGGGATCGATCTCGAATCGCATAACCTGCTCCTGGTCGCAGGGCTCATCACCTGCCCCATGTGGCTCACCCTGCGGCTCATCTTCGTGGCCTACTACCAGCGCCTCTCGCGACGCAGCTATGCCGCCAGGGAGCGGTCGGGCGCATCCCCGGACCCGGGCCGGAAGGTGTACCGGACGCTCATTGTCGGCGCGGGCCGCGCCGGGGCGGCGCTCTGCCACGAGCTCCGCACGAACCCCCAGCTCCAGTGCGAGGTGGTGGGCTTCGTGGATGACGCCCTCGAAAAGCAGGGAGTCAGGATCCAGGGCATCCCGGTCCTCGGGCACAGCCACCTCCTGCCCATCTTCCTCGAAGAGCGCCATGCCACCCAGGTGATCCTGGCCATGCCGCGCGCGCCTGGAGCCAAGCTGAAGGAGCTGAGCCAGGTGCTCCAAGCCGAGGGGGTCCGGGTGAAGACCGTCCCCGGCATCTCCAACCTCATCGGCGACCGGCCCTGGAAGCCCGAGCTCCGTGATATCGCCATCGAGGATCTCCTGCGGCGGGAGCCCGTCATCCTCGACCTCAGTGCCATCAGCCAGGAAGTGGAAGGTTCTGTGGTGCTCATCACGGGCGCGGGCGGATCCATCGGCAGCGAGCTGGCGCGGCAGGTGGCGCCTTTCCGGCCCAGCCGCCTGGTGCTGCTGGGACGCGGGGAGAACAGCCTCTGGGAGGTGGAGCGGGAACTCCACGAGAGGTTCCCGGGCTTGAACCTCGCCGTGGAGCTGTGCGACATCCGCAACACGCTCCGCCTCCAGCGCGCCTTCGAGGCGTGCAACCCGCAGATCGTCTTCCACGCCGCGGCGCACAAGCACGTGCCCTTCCTCGAACGGAACCCCGAAGAGGCCATCGAGAACAACATCTTCGGCACTCTCAATGTCCTGAAGGCTGCCCTGGCAGGCGATACGCGGATCTTCGTCAACATCTCCACGGACAAGGCGGTGAATCCCACGAATGTGCTGGGTGTGTCGAAGCGGATCGCGGAGTCCCTGGTGCTGCAGGCGGCGGACGAGGCCCCCGCGGGCCGCCGGTTCGTGAGCGTCCGGTTCGGGAACGTGCTCGGCAGCCGCGGCAGCGTGATCCCCGTCTTCCGCGACCAGATCCGGACGGGAGGCCCCATCACGGTCACCCATCCGGACATGACCCGGTATTTCATGACCATCCCCGAGGCCAGCCAGCTCGTGCTCCAGGCGGGAGTCCTCGGACAGACCGGGAAGACCTTCGTCCTCAACATGGGCGAGCCTGTGCGGATCGTGGACATGGCCATGGACATGGCGCGGCTGTCCGGCCTCGACCCGGGCGTCGACATCGACATCCGGTTCACTGGTGTGCGCCCTGGCGAGAAGCTCTACGAAGAGCTCTTCACCGACAGTGAGCAAGGGCGGTCGGATGCCCATGCGAAGGTCTTCGAGGCGGTGCAGTTCCCGCACGACCCCATGCTCCTGGACCTGGCTCTTCGCCACCTCCGGGAGACCATCCATCTGCCTGAGGGAGAGCGCCAGCGGGAGATGCTCCGCTGCTTCAAGCGGCTCGTGCCCACCTATCAGCCATCCTCCCTGGGCCTGGGCAAGTACGCCCAGGCAGCATCCGGCGGTTCTCTGCCCATGTCCGAGGAAGTTCCCCTGTTTAACTAGAACGGGAACACCTCCGGCCCATCCGGACGGTTCCTGCGGGATCCGGTTCCCGGGGATGGCCTGACCTTGACCTCGTCCAACCAAGGGCCGGCGCCGCTTCCGCGGCGCCGGCCTCCTGTCAGGGCGCCGTAGCCTTCGGTCTTTCTTAATACCCTCCACCCCCGGTGCCGCCTCCGGTAGCGGTCGGTCCACCCAGCTGGCCCCGGATCTCGCCACTGGGGTAGGTGGTGCTGTGGACGTTCACATAGAGGTTGCCGGCCCGCCAGCTGACGAACTGCCCGCTCGCGAACCGGGTGCCGGCCGGGACGGTCCAGACCCCGCCACCGGCGTTGCCGAGGGGCACGATGATCGGTCCGGCGGTCCCCACGGGCGCCTCATGGATATGGGCCCCGGTCCCTGTGATGCCACTGGTGGACAAGCCACCACTCAGCTCGAGGGTGATCGGGTTGATGCCGACGGCTCCGCTCCCCGTGGCCACCGAGGGGGTTGGCGGCACTTCGTTGGCGCCGGACAGCGTGGCCGCCTGGGTGACTGGCGCGCTGAGGTTCAATTGCCCGCGGATCTCGCCACCGGGGTTGGCGCTGGTGTGCACGTTCACGTAGAGGGTGCCATTCTGCCAGCTGGTCACCTGGGCGCTCGTGAGGGTGGCGCCCGGCGGAACGACCCACATGCCGCCACCCGCGTCGGTGAGGGCGATGAGGATCGGTCCCGCGACACCGGGCGCCCCTTCATGGATGTGCGCCGCGGTCCCCGTGATCCCCGCCGTGACCACGGAACCCTGGACGGCCCCGGTGAGGGCATTCACCGCCAGGGAACCGAACCCTGTGGCCGTGCTCGTCGTGGCGGGCGCCTCCTGGCCCCCGGTGAGGTTCGCGAAACTCACCCGCAGCTCGATCTGGCCCCGGATCTCACCCCCCGCGTAGGTCGCGCTGTGGACATTGACGTAGTAGGTATTGGCCTGGAACGACGCGTACTGGGCGGCCGTCAGCACGGTATTGGCCGGGACGCTCCACACGCCTCCGGGCCCGCCGGTCAGGGGGATCACGATGGGGCCCGCGACCCCGGGCGCACCATCATGGATGTGCGCAGCCACCCCCGGGATCCCCGAGGTGGTCACCAGCCCGGTGAGGACCTTCGTAGTCGGGTCCACCGAGAAGGTGGCGGCCCCAGTGGCGGTCGAGGGATTGGCGGGCACCTCGTTGGCCCCCGACAGCGCGGCGTAACGGACGTAGGGCGGAACAGGCGCGGGAACCATCGCGGGGGCGCCGCCGCCACCGCCTCCACCGCAGGCGGAGGCCAGCAGGAACAGGGCGGAAAGAGCCAGGGTGGTGAAGGGACGCGGCCGGGGCCGATCGTCCAGAGCCGGTGATCGCATGGGCAGCTCCTGTACGGGGGACACCCCCCGTGGCTCCAACCTCGCGTCGCGGGCTCCCGCCGGTCAGATCCGGTTCCGGGAAAGGAACCCCTCCGGGCAGGATCCGAAGCCCGGATCATGTCTCGTTTCCAGATTGGCGGTTTTTTCTTGGGGCAGACCATTCCCCGTGGCGCCGCCAGCCCGGGTGCCTTAGGATGCAATTGCCACACGGAGTCCATTTGCCGAACGAGCGTCCCCACGGTCTGGATCTCAAGGGCTTCATGCTCAAGATCGACCGTCTCGATGCGATCAGTCGCCTGCGGAATGCGGAGCGGCGCATCGGCGCGCTGGAACAGCGGGTGTCGGAATTGAGTCTGCTGGATGCTGTCACCGGGCTGCCCAACCACCGCCATTTCGCCGACCGGCTTTCACAGGCCCTGCTCTTGGCCCAGCGCCACGAGCACATCGTCGCCGTCCTCCTCCTGGATCTGGACCGGTTCAAGCGGGTGAACGACCTGCTGGGGCATCAGGGCGGCGACGAGGTGCTGCGGCTGGTGGGCCAGCGGCTCCAGGAGACCCTGCGCCAGGGCGACACCCTGGCCTGCATGGGCGGCGACCGCTTCATCGTCCTCCTCCAGGAGGTCAAGGATGTGGTGGCGGCCGCCCGGGTGGGGCAGAAGCTCCTGGAGGCCCTTCAGGCGCCCTTCCACGCCGGATCGAGAGAGCTGGACCTCACCGCCAGCATTGGGGTCTGCGCCTATCCCAACGACGGGATGGATGCCCATGCCCTGGAGGCCCACGTGGAGTCTGCCCTGTGCCGCGCCCGGGAGCGGGGCGGCAACCGCATCGAGTGCTTCACCAGCACGCTCAACGAAGTTTCCCTCGAGCGCCAGGAACTGGAAAGCTGCCTGCGGAGCGCCCTGCAGAACGGTGAGCTGCAGATGTACTACCAGCCCCAGTTCTTCATGGACGGGCGGCTCGCCGGGGCCGAGGCGCTGATGCGCTGGAACCACCCGCTCCTCGGCGCCGTCCCCCCCATGAAGTTCATTCCCCTGGCCGAGGAGAGCCGCCTCATCCTCCCCATCGGCGAGTGGGCCCTCCGCGAAGCCTGCAGCCAGATGGCCAAGTGGCAGGCCATCATGCCCTCCCCGCTCCTCCTCGCCGTGAACGTGTCCGTCCTCCAGTTCGCCAACGGGGACTGGGACGCCTGCGTGGCGCGAGCCCTGGCGGATACGGGCCTGGAGCCCGGCTGCCTGGAACTGGAGCTCACGGAAAGCCTGGTGATGCGGCAGGGCCACGAGGATCTGGCACCCCTCCACCGGCTGCGCGAGATCGGCACGCGGATCGCCATCGATGATTTCGGCACGGGCTACAGCTCCCTGGGCTACCTCCAGCGCCTGCCCATCACGACCCTGAAGCTGGATCAGTCGTTCATCGCGGCGCTGCAATCCGGGGATCCCGCCCTCTCCTCCGAGGCCATCGTGCGGGCGGTGATCCAGCTCGCCCACAGCCTCAACCTCACCGTGGTGGCCGAGGGTGTGGAGACCGAAGGCCAGCGGGACATGCTGGAACTGCTCGGCTGCGACTGCCTCCAGGGCTTCCTGCTGGGCCGTCCCCTGCCGGCGGATGCCTTCGAGGCCATGCTGGAGTTCATGTCCACGAAGCAGTTCCTCAAGAAGGCCGGGCGCGCCCAGGAGGAAGTCAAGGTCGCCCGGGCGGTCCCGGCAAGTCGGGGACGCGGATCCCGGTAGGGGGGCAGGTGCCATGCGGGTGGATAGGGTCTTGGACCCTGGTCGCCGGGATCGGTCTTCGCCCATGGGACTTGTAAAAAACAAAATGTGACGCCTGCATGCCCGCGGACACGGAAGAATCAAGCTGTCCCTGTGCCTCCGGACCGTACGGACCCTTCCCCGGGCCCCGGAGCTTGGCGCTTTCCCAAGGCGTCTCGGCAGGGTCCAACCCCCGAGGCCCCCATGCAGCGCCGCACCATCGACGTCGACGAACGCCTGCCCCTGCTGCAGACCGTGCCCCTGAGCCTCCAGCACCTCTTCGCCATGTTCGGCGCGACGGTGCTCGTGCCCTTCCTCTTCAAGGTGAACCCCGCGACCTGCCTGCTGATGAACGGCGTGGGCACGCTGATCTACCTGGTCGTGGCCAAGGGCCGCATCCCCGCCTATCTGGGCTCGAGCTTCGCCTTCCTCTCACCAGTCTTCGCCGTGCTGGCGGCGGGGCTGAGCTACTCGGCCGCCCAGGGCGGCTTCATCGTCTTCGGCCTGATCTTCATGCTGCTCTCGCAGGTCGTGCGCGTGGCGGGCACCCGGTGGATCGACATCATCTTCCCCCCGGCCGCCATGGGCGCCATCGTGGCCATCATCGGCCTGGAGCTGGCGCCCGTGGCCACCAACATGGCCGGGCTCACGGCCGGTCCCGCAGTGCTGGGCATGCCCCTGCGCCTGGCCCTGGTGGTGTCGCTGTCCACCCTGGCGGTGACCATCCTGGCTTCGGTCCTGCTGCGGGGATTCCTGGCAGTGATCCCCGTGCTGCTGGGCGTCATCGCGGGCTATCTGATTTCCCTCGGCCTCGGTGTGGTGGATTTCCAGGCGGTGCGGCTGGCGCCCTGGTTCCAGGTGCCCACCCTCTACGCGCCCACCTACAACCTCCAGGCCATCCTCATCATCCTGCCCGCGGCGCTGGTGGTGCTGGCCGAGCACGTGGGGCACCTCGTGGTGACCGGGAACATCGTGGGCAAGGACCTGATGAAGGACCCCGGCCTCCACCGCTCCCTGCTGGGGGACGGCATCTCCAACGTGCTGTCGGGCCTCGTCGGCGCCACGCCCAACACCACCTATGGCGAGAACATCGGCGTCATGGCCATCACCAAGGTCTACAGCGTGTGGGTCATCGGCGGCACGGCCGTCATCGCCATCCTGGTGTCCTTCTCCGGCAAGCTGGCGGCCCTCATCCGCAGCATCCCTGTGCCCGTCATGGGCGGCGTCTGCATCCTGCTCTTCGGCGTCATCGCCGCCGCGGGCATCCGCATGCTCATCGAGAAGAAGGTGGACTACACCCAGTCCCGCAACCTGATCCTCACCTCCGTCGTGCTCATCAGCGGCATCAGCGGCGCGGCGGTGAAGCTCCACACGGTGGAACTCCGCGGCATGGCCCTTGGCACCGTGGTGGCCATCGCCCTGAGCCTAGTCTTCTGGTCCTTCGATCGCCTCGGCATCAGCAACGATACTCAACCCTGATCCAAAGGAGCGCTGCATGGAACGGTTCTTCCATCTGAAGGCCAAGGGCACCACCGTGGCCACGGAGGTGCTCGCGGGCACCACCACCTTCATCTCGATGGCCTATGTCATCTCGCTGATCCCCAACGCCTTCCTCAAGGTGGCCGGCATCGCACCCGGCGTGGGCTTCACGGCCTTCGTGGTCTGCGCCATCCTTTCGACGCTCATCGGCGCCTTCTATGCGAACCTGCCCATCGCCTTCGCCTCGGGCATCGGCCTGTCGGCCTTCTTCGCGTTTACCGTCTGCGCCCCCGCCAACCAGGGCGGCATGGGCTACACCATCCAGGTGGCGCTCACGGCCCTGCTGCTGGAAGGCCTCGTCTTCATCGCCCTCAGCGCCATGAAGGTGCGGGAAGCCTTCATGGATGCCATCCCCTTCTCGCTGAAGAAGGGTATCTCCGTGGGCATCGGCCTCTTCATCGCCATCATCGGCTTCGTGGATTCCGGCGTGACGCAGGTGGGCCTGAAGTTCGAGCCCGACACGATCTTCCCCGTGCTGAAGAACGACCCCTCGGCCCTGTTCGGCCTGCATGACGTGAACAACCTCTTCATCGCGAAGTTCTTCGACCACGGCCACCTCACCCCGGCCTTCTGGTCCGTGGTGGGCCTCTTCCTCATCGCCGTGCTGGTGGCGAAGCGCGTGAAGGGCGCCATCCTCCTGGGCATCCTCGCCATCACCCTGGTGGGCCTGCTGCCCGTGAGCCTGGGCGGCGGCTTCACCCACCTGCCCAAGGGCACGATCTTCCAGCTTCCCAGCTGGCCCAGGATGTTCCAGTACGACTGGAGCTGGACCAAGTCCCTGGGCGGCATGATCAACATCTTCATCATCCTGTTCACCCTGCTCTTCGTGGACATGTTCGACACCATCGGGACCCTCATGGGCATCGGCGCCCAGGGCAAGCTGCTGGACAAGGACGGCCGGTTCCCCGGCGCGTCCAAGGCCTTCATGGCCGATGCCGTGGGCACCACCTTCGCGTCCATGTTCGGCACGACGGCCATCACCGCCTACATCGAGAGCGCCTCGGGCGTAGCCGAGGGCGGCAAGACGGGCCTCACGGCCCTGGTGGTGGCGGGCTGGCTGGCCCTGGCGCTGTTCCTGTCGCCCCTCTTCCTGATGGTGCCCCTCCAGGCCACGGCGCCGGCGCTCATGATGATCGGCTTCTTCATGCTGTCGGAGATCAAGGAGATCCGCTTCGACGACGTCACCGACGCGATCCCCGCCTACCTGGCCGTCATCGTCATGCCCTTCACCTTCTCCATCGTGAACGGCATCGCCCTCGGCATGATCGCCTACACCGTGCTGAAGGCCGCCACCGGGCGCTTCAAGGAGATCAACCCGATCATCCTCGTGCTCTCCGCCATTTTCCTGCTCAAGCTCCTCTTCCTGTCCGCCTAGCCGCATCCGGCTGCATTCACCTGGAGAACCCATGACCAAGCTCGCCCTCACCCTACTCGTGGCGGCCGCCCTGCCCCTGTCCGCCGCCGACTGGAGCGATACCTTCATCGGCTACCGCACCGGCACCCAGTTCCGTGAGCCCGGCATCGACGGCACCGTGAAGAAGAACATCGTCCAGCTCGGCCACGTCAGCGGCTGGGCCTACGGCACCAACTTCTTCAACGTGGACATGCTCATGTCCGACCGGAACGACCCCACCGCCAGCGGCAACAGCGGCGCCAACGAGGTCTACGCCCTGTATCGCGGCTCCCTGAGCCTGGGCAAGCTCACCAAGACCGACCTCGGCTTCGGCCCCGTGCGCGACATCTCGCTCACCGCCGGCTTCGACTTCAACGCCAAGGACAACGCCTTCGCCTCCAAGAAGCGCTTCCTGGTTGCCGGCCCCACCTTCCACTTCAAGGTGCCGGCCGGCTTCTTCGACCTGGGCATCCTGGCCAGCCACGAGCAGAACTACAACGGCATCGTGGGCAAGTCCGTGGACTTCAAGACCACGTACTACCTCACCGCCGCCTGGGGCATCCCCTTCCAGATGGGCGAGGTGGGCGCCGAGTTCAAGGGCTACGCCAACTACGAAGGTGCCAAGGGCAAGGACGGCTTCGGGGTCGAGACCAAGCCCGAGACCCTCGCCAACCTGACCCTGATGTTCGACATCAGCCCCCTCTTCGGCACCAAGAAGAAGGTCTATGCCGGCCCCGGCTTCGAGTACTGGAACAACAAGTTCGGCGGCCCGAACCACGAGGGCCCCGCCCCCGCCACCAACAAGCGCGTCACCGCGCCCATGGCGCAGCTGCAGATCCACTTCTGAGCCATCTGGCTGTCACAAAAAAGGGGGCCCCGCGGGGCCCCTTTTCGTCTGGATGACGGACCTCACCCCAGGAGCTTGGCCATCACGTCCGAGTGCAGGTTCCAATGGAGGAAGCCAGCCAACCCGAAGATGAAACCGATGCTGGCAAAGACTCCCGCCACGGCGAAGAGCCAGCGTTTGCGGGTGAGGGCCGTGACCCCCGCCAGCGCCACGGCCACGCTCAGACAGGCCTCCGCCAGGTCGAACTGGTCGTCATGGACATTCATCGCCTCGTAATCCTTGGCGGCCTGCTCCGCCTGGCCCTTGATCTGCTCCTTCTCCTTTTCGTACTTCTTCCCGGCCGCTTCCTGGGCGGCGATCCGGGCCTCCACCTTGGCGCGCAGCTCCGGCTTCAACCCCGGGCTCATGTCGAGCTGGACCCTCAACATCTCCACCGCGTTCTCGGCGATGTGCTGCTTGGTGCTCTTGCTCTGGTAGTAGGCCCACTGGTCCACCGCCTTGGCCTGGGACTGCTGCATGGCCTGGACGACGTTGCCGTCCTTCACGTTGCACAGGGCCATGAAGGTCGCCACCACCGCCACGAAGAGGGCGATGAACCCGTTGAAGCGGCTGTCTCCCGCGTGGTCCTGCACCCCATCCTGGATTGGGTCGAGGGGTTCCGGCATGGCTGTCTCCTTGAAGGCCCCCAGTCTAGGGCATTACCCCACGAGCCGAACCAGTCCACCCTCACCCCGACCCGCTAGACTATCCCCTGCGCGCCCATAGCTCAGGTGGATAGAGCAGCAGCCTTCTAAGCTGCAGGTCGCTGGTTCGAGTCCAGCTGGGCGCACCAAGCGCGCCCAGCTGGACTCGGGCCAGTGAGTGGGATCGTGGAGACAGCGCGGGGCGCTGTCGGAACGAGACCGGCGATCGGCGCAGCCGAGCGCAGTTCGAGGCCAGCGTGAAGTGGGTCGGCGCCCACCCGTGCGCCCAGCTGGATTCGGGCCAGCCCCGGCCACGCGGACGTGGCCGGGATCTAGCGTCGAGTGGGATCGTGGAGACAGCGCGGGGCGCTGTCGAAACGAGACCGGCGATCGGCGCAGCCGGGCGCAGTTCGAGGCCAGCGCGAAGTGGGTCGGCGCCCACCCGTGCGCCCAGCTGGACTCGAATCTACGAGATCAGGCCGTGTGAAGGCTCTTCAGGTAGCCCGCCATGGCCAGATCCGACTCGCAGATGTGGTGGTCCAGCCACTCCCCGACCAGAGCCACCGCCTCCAGCCCCAGCTCCTCGCCCTTCGCCCGCCGGTACTGGAGGTCGCGGACCCGGAGGACCAGGTCCTGGTGCTGGTTCGCGTGGACGATGCGCTCAGGGAACCCCGCCTCCTTCATAAGGGTCTCTTCGGTCTGGCAGTGCTTGATGAGATGCCGCGCCACGAAGGCCAGCCCCGCGTCCAGCTGGTCCTTCGGCGCCCCAGCGTCGAGGTCACCCGCCAGCCGGGCCAGTGCCTCGAAGAGCTCCTGGTGCTGGTGGTCGATGGGCTCCAGTCCGGTTTCGAGCTGTCGGCGCCAGCGCACGAGAGGACGCGCGCTTCGAAGGGCAGGGGCGGATTTCACCCGCAAAGAATACCAGAGCATCGGGAAGCTCGATGCCTGAACGGGAACCCGACCTCAGCTCGTCGGCCCCATCCGCCAACGAAGATTGGATAAAATCATCCCCCCATGCCCGCCCTCCAGGCCGATGCCATCGCCGCGGCGGCGGCCTGGCTCGTCGCCCGGAGCCTGGAGGCGGCGCCGATCTGGTGAGGAAGAAGGTCGTTTCGACTCACCCGGCGGGATGAGACCGGCGCCCTCACAAAGGTGGCTTCAACTCCCAGCCGCATGCCGTTCTCCGTACTTCGCGCCGACTCACCCGGGCGGGATTCGAACTGCGTCTGGCTTCGCCAGCCGCCGGTCTTGCTCCGGCGCGACATCTAGTCGCGCCTCCACAATCCCACTCGGAGGTTCGAATCATCTTCTTTTATCCCGACCAGTCAAAGGGGAGCCGAATGGCCCCCCTTTGACTGGTCGGGGCGAGAGGATTCGAACCTCCGACCCTCTGCTCCCAAAGCAGATGCGCTACCAGGCTGCGCCACGCCCCGATGGAACCAGTTTACTTACTTTCCGCCGATGGCGACGCTGCGGAGGTTTAGGCCGGCGCGCTGGAGGTCGAAGATCCGGGAGGCGAGCCCCACCAGGAGCTGGATCTCCATGTCCTCGCGGCCGCGCTTGGTGGCGCCGGCGGGGGGGATGGCGATGAGCTCGTTGGCGGTCCGGGTCTTGGACCAGGCCAGGTCCATGGCGAAGGAGATTTTCTTGTCCTGGCTGGCCAGTTCGCCGGCCACATGGGACATGAGGCCGTCGCCGCCGTAGCCGAGGCGGAGCCAGCCCGGGCCCTCGAAGCCGCGGCTGCTGTTGTTGATGTTGACGGCCTGGAGTTTGTGTCCGGCGCCGTAGCTGAAGTCCATGCGGGTCTGGACGCCCTGCTCGTCATTGCGGAAATCCAGGCGCTGGGGCATCTGTGTGGCCTTGTCCACGGTGACCTCCAGGCGCCCCCGCTTCCAGAAGCCGAGGCTCTGGGCCATGCTCTGCTCCCGCCGCTTGGCGTCCCAGGGCTTGGTGGGGGCGTTGAAGACGAGGCGCTGGAGGGTCCGGCCGCCGCTGGTCTCCTCGCCGGCCAGGCTGGCGTGGAAGGTCGGGGCGTCGATATAGACGGCCTTGATGTCATTCAGAGTCTGGCGGAACCAGGCCATGTAGGTCCGGGGCGCATCGGAGGGGGGCAGGTCCACGCGGGTGGTGTAGGCGTTCTGCTCCTTGCTGTAGAGGAAGCCGCGGGTGCCCCGGCGGATGTAGAGCAGGGTACCGAAATCCCCGGCCAGGTCCGTGCGGAAATCGCCATTAGCGAAGTAGGTGCCCTTGAGGCGGAGGTTGGCCTGGCCGCCCTGGCTGTTGCCCTTCACCTGGCCCTGGCTGAGGCTGTCCACCTTTTGGTTCACGGCAGCGCCGCTGAGGCCGATGCCGAGGGTGCCCTGCATTTCCACGGACGTGATGCCCTGGTAGGGCTGGCCGAACCAGCCGGCATCCACGGCGTCGAGCACCTGGAGGAAGGCCCGGCGGGCGACCTCGGAAGTGGGCTCGGCCTTCGGGGCGGCCTTCCCGGCCGCGGGCTTGGAACTGACGGGGCCCTGGGCGGGCAGCAGGGAGGCGGTGAGCAACAAGGGCAGAATGGCGAAACGCATCAGATCTCCTGACTCATGAACGGGAGTGCCGGGGAGCGGCCTTGGGTTCCGGCCGTTCCTTGGCGAAGCAGGCCCGGCAGAGGGCCTTGGCCGGATCCTCCGGCAGGAAGGGCAGGTACTCCTGGGCCCCGCAGGTCGCGCAGGTGATGTGGGTGAGGACACGGGCGGCGTCCTTTCCCCCCTTGCGCTTGTAGGTGAAGGAGCGGCGGTAGCAGTCGGGGCACAGGTAGAACTTCTGGCCGGTTTCCACCTTGAAGTGCATGCCGCACTCGGCGCAGATCTTCTCCCGGGGGGCCTTGGGGTCCGGGGGGACCACGGGGGCACGCTTGGTGAGCAGGATGGGCACCTTGGGGGGCGCCGGGGCGGGCGTCGCCTCCGGTGCCGCGTCCCCGGAAGCGGGGTCATTCGAGGGTTTCAGCCCTTTGATCATCGTTGATGGTCCTACTGCGGCGCGGGCCGGAAGGTTCAGGGTACCGCATCCCGACCCCGCCTGCGAGTTTCCGTCCTGGCGGGGTCCTGGCATCCTGGGCCCATGCCCTCTTCCGCCGACCTCCTGGAGCCCCTGCGCCGCGGTGAGCCCCGGGCCCTGGGCCGGGCCATCTCCTGGATGGAAAATGGCCACCCCGGTGCCCGCGATCTGATGGCCCGGCTCTGGCCCCACCTGGGCCGGGCATCGGTGATTGGCATCACAGGTCCCCCGGGAGCCGGGAAGAGCACGCTCACGGACCAGCTGGCCCGGACGCTGCGGGCCGAAGGCCAGAAGGTGGGCATCCTGGCCGTGGACCCCACATCGCCCTTCAGCGGCGGCGCCATCCTGGGCGACCGCATCCGCATGCAGCGCATCGCGGCGGATCCGGGCATCTTCATCCGCAGCATGGCCACCCGGGGGGCCCTGGGCGGGCTGGCCCGGGCCACCCAGGACGCCATCGACCTGCTGGATGCCGCGGGCTTCGGCACCATCCTCGTGGAGACCGTGGGCGTGGGCCAGGATGAGGTGGACGTGGTGAGCTGCGTCCAGACCTGCTGCGTGGTGCTGGTGCCGGGCATGGGCGACGAGATCCAGGCCATCAAGGCCGGGATCATGGAGGTGGCCGACCTCTTCGTGATCAACAAAGCCGATCGCGAGGGCGCCGACCAGGTGGAACAGGAACTGACGGCCATGAAGTCCCTGGCGGCCACGCGGCCCTGGGACCCGCCGGTGCTCCGCACCATCGCCCAGCAAGGCGAAGGCGTGGCGGAGCTGCTGGCCCAGGTGCGGGAGCACGGCGCCTGGCTCCGGGCCCACGGCGGCCTGGCCCGGAAGGCCCAGGAGCGGGCCCGGCTGCGCTTCGAGTCCCTGCTGGCCGAGGCCGCCCTGCGCCGCGCCCGGGCCCAGGCCGGCCCCGAACGAATAGAGGCGGCCATCCAGTCCATCGCCGACCGCAGCCTGGACCCCTATACGGCCGTGGCCGGGATCCTGGACGAAGGCTGACCTCGCAGGGGCTCAGGCCTGGGCGATGATGCCGTAGAGGTCCGGCCGGCGGTCCCGGAAGAAGCCGAAGGAGGCGCGGTTGCGGCGGATCTCGTCGAGATCCAGGTCCGCCGTGATCACACCGGATTCGCGGCGGCCCAGCTCGGCCACCTTGTCGCCGCGGTGGTTCGCGATGAAGGAGTGGCCGTAGAACGTCTGGCCGCCTTCCACGCCGATGCGGTTGGCGGCCACCACGGGCACCACGTTGGACACGGCGTGGCCGATCATGGCCCGCTGCCACAGGTCCTTGGTGTCCAGCTCGGGGTTCTCGGGCTCGGTGCCGATGGCCGTGGGGTAGAGCAGGATCTCCGCGCCCAGCAGCATCATGGCCCGGGCGCACTCGGGGTACCACTGGTCCCAGCAGATGCCCACGCCCAGCTTGCCGAAGCGGGTCGGCCACACCTTGAAGCCCGTGTTGCCGGGGCGGAAGTAGAACTTCTCCTCATAGCCCGGGCCGTCCGGAATGTGGCTCTTGCGGTAGACGCCGAGCAGGGAGCCGTCGGCATCCACCATGGCCAGGCTGTTGTAGAAGGCGTGGCCGTCCCGCTCGAAGAAGGAGACGGGGATCACCACGCCCAGCTCCCTCGCCAGGGCCTGGAACCGGGCGATGGTGGGGTGGCCCGCCACGGGCTTCGCCCAGTCGAAGAAGGCATCCTTCTCCTCGCGGCAGAAATACGGCCCCTCGAACAGCTCCGAAGGCAGGATCACCTTGGCGCCCGTGGCCGCGGCCTCGCGGACGAGGCCCTCCACCTGGGCCACATTCTGGTCGAGCCTGTCCGTAAGGGCGCACTGGAGCGCGGCGACACGGACGGTGTTCGCCGGCTGGCTCCTGGATTCGCTCATGGTACCTCCGGCTGCTGCTGGGTGATGCAGTGGAAGGCTCCGCCCCCGCTGAGGATGGCGCGGGCGGAGCGGCCGATGACGCGATGGTGCGGGAAGAGCGGCGTCAAAGCCGCCACGGCCTCCTCATCGTAGGGCGTGCCATAGGTGGGGACCACCACGCTGCGGTTGCCGATGTAGAAGTTCACGAAGCTGGCAGGCATCAGCTCGCCATCTTCGTCTCGCACCATACCCGGCGAGGGGATGCGCACCACCTGGATCCGCCGGCCCTTGGCATCGGTGAAGCCCGCCAGGTCCGCGGCCAGGCGGTCCAGGGTGGCCGCGTTGGGATCGGCGGGATCGCGGGCCTCCATACAGACCACCAGGCCCGGCGCCACGAAGCGCGCCAGGGTGTCGATGTGGCCATCCGTGTGGTCGTTGAGGAGGCCCTCGTCCAGCCAGAGCACCTTCTCGGCACCGAGGCCATCACACAGGGCCGCCTCGATCTCCGCCTGGTCCAGGCCGGGATTGCGATTGGGATTGAGCAGGCACTGGCGGGTGGTGAGCACGGTGCCCTCGCCATCCACCTCCACGGAACCGCCTTCGAGGATCCAGGCGTGGTCGGTCCGCGGGGCGCCGCTGAGGGCCGCCACGCGGCCCGCCACCCGGTCGTCGTCGGGCAGCAGGTACTTCCGGCCCCAGCCGTTGAAGCCGAAGCAGGCCGCGCGGAGGGTGCCGGCGCCATCCGTCACGAAGATCGGCGCCGTGTCCCGCAGCCAGATGTCCCCCACGGGCACATGGTGGAAGCGCACCTGGCCGAGCACGGGAGCCAGGGCGGCGCGGGCCTCGGCTTCGGCGGCGGCGTCCTGCACCAGGATGTCCAGGATCTCGCCGCCGGCCTCGGCGATGGCGAGGCCGAGGGCCGCCCATTCCGCCTGGGCCGGGGCCAGGTTCTCCCGCCAGAGGTGGCCGTGGCTGGGCCAGGCCAGCCAGCAGGCGCTGTGGCGGCCCCACTCGGCGGGTTGTCGGCAGGTCGGCTCGGACATGGTGCAAAACCCCTGGAAACGGAACGGCTCCGGGTGGGAGCACCCTCCAGTTCAGCAAAAGGGCCTCCCCCCGTCGAGGTTTATTGCGCGTCGGCAGACCTTAAGGACAGGAATCCCCCGGAAGCCTCACGTGCCGCTTATCATGATGCCTCCCCCGGAGCCATCATGTCCCTGATCCGCGCCCTGCGCGCCGCGCTCGTCCCGGTCCTTCTCCTCGGCGCCGTGATCGCCCCGGCCCGGGAGCCAGAGCCTGGACCCCCCGCCGTGCGCGAGCAGTACGCCAAGCGCGAGGTCCAGATCCCCATGCGGGACGGCGTGAAGCTCTTTACGGCCATCTACACCCCGAGGGACACCAGCCGGACCTACCCCTTCCTGCTCCAGCGCACGCCCTACAGCGTGGCCCCCTATGGCGCAGACGCCTATCCCGAGCACCTGGGCCCCTCGGCACCCTTCCAGAAGGAGGGTTTCATCTTCGTCTACCAGGACGTGCGGGGCCGGATGATGTCCGAAGGCGAGTTCGTGAACATGCGGCCCCAGCGCGCCGTGAGCGGTGCCGCCGTGGACGAGAGCACGGACACCTACGACACCCTGGACTGGCTGCTGAAGCACGTGGAGGGGAACAACGGGAAGGCCGGCCAGTGGGGCATCAGCTATCCCGGCTTCTACTCCGCCGTGGGCATGCTGTCGGGCCATCCGGCCCTCAAGGCCGTGTCGCCGGAGGCCCCCATCACCGATTGGTTCGCAGGCGACGACTTCCACCGCAACGGCGCCCTCTGGTTGCCCCACGCCTTCAATTTCATGGTGAATTTCGGCAAGCCCCGGCCCAAGCCGACCTCCGACTGGGGCAAGCCCTTCCGCCGCGCCACCTCGGACGGCTACGAGTGGTTCCTGCGCCTGGGGCCCACGGGCGCCACCCGGCAGTACACCAAGGACGTGGCTTTCTGGAACGAGATGCTGGACCACCCGGACTACGACGCCTTCTGGCAGGCCCGCAACCTGCGGCCCCAGCTCAAGGATGTAAAGCCCGCCGTGCTCACGGTAGGCGGCTGGTTCGACGCGGAGAACCTTTACGGCGCCCTGCAGGTGTTCAAGACCCTCGGCCGCCAGAGCCCCGGCACGGACAGCCGGCTGGTCATGGGCCCCTGGTTCCACGGGGGCTGGGAACGCAGCAAGGGCGACCGTCTGGGCTCCGTGCGGTTCGGGGCGGACACCTCACCCTGGTTCCAGTCGGAGGTCCTCCTCCCGTTCTTCCTGCACCACTTGAAGGACGCCAAAGCGCCGTCCCTGCCGAAGGCCACCGTCTTCGAGACCGGCGCCAACCGCTGGCGCCAGCTGGACGCCTGGCCGCCGAAACAGGCCCAGGACGGGAAGCTCTACCTGCAGCCCAGCGGAAAGCTTTCCTTCGCGCCGCCCCCCGCCGGCGGCGGCGCCGACACCTTCGTCTCCGATCCCGCCAAGCCCGTGCCCTTCACAGAGCACGTGGCCATCGGCATGCCCAAGGACTACATGACCGCGGACCAGCGCTTCGCGGGACGGCGCCCGGACGTGCTGGTCTTCCAGACGGATGCCCTGGCCGAGGACCTGACCTTCGCGGGCCCCCTGCGGCCCGAGCTCTTCGTGGCCACCACGGGCACGGACGCCGACTGGGTAGTGAAGCTCATCGATGTCTACCCGGACGATTTCCGGAACCCCGATTTCAAGGAGGAGGGCAAGCCCTGGGATCGCACCCCCAACCCCATGGGCGGCTACCAGCAGCTGGTGCGCGGCGAGGTCATGCGCGGCAAGTTCCGCGACAGCCTTTCGGCGCCGGCGCCCTTCGCCCCCGGCCAGCCCACCCGCGTGGCCTGGTCCATGAACGACATCTTCCACACGTTCAAGAAGGGCCACCGCGTCATGGTGCAGATCCAGAGCTCCTGGTTCCCCCTCATGGACCGCAATCCCCAGGTGTTCATGGACATCAACAAGGCCAAGGCCGGGGACTACCAGAAGGCCACCCACACCGTCTTCCACGACGCCGCGCGGCCCAGCGGGATCGGGGTGGGCCTGCTTCCAAAGCCATAACCGATCACCCTTCAGCCCTTCCACCCCTCCAGCACCCGGAACCGGCTGCCCATCATGTCGGGCAGGGTGAGCTGGAGGAGGTTCTCGGTGCGCTTCATGCGCTCGGGGGCGGGCAGGGTCATCCACACCGGGGCCCACTGCTCCAGGGGCGCGTGGGTGCGAATCCACTTGCTCAGCTCCATGTGGCCAAGCTCCGACAGGCCTTCGCCCTCGAGCAGCGCGGCCAGCCGCGTGAAATCGACATCGGCTGTCAAATCAGCTTCGCCCAGGTCCTCGTGCCAGTTGCCGTCCACGCTATGGGCCTTGAAGCGGCGCAGGTCGGCGCCCTTGGCCAGCAGCCGGTCGGCGGACTCGCCGTAATCCACCGCCAGGAAGAGGCCCGCCTCCAGGGGCGCCGCCAGCTCGTGCACGAGCGCCGGCAGGCCCTCACACCAGATGCTGCCATCCCGGGGTTCCAGACCGTCGGTGCGGGCGGCGAACCAGGCTCCGGCCGCGCCTGGATCCGCCGCCTGCCACTGGGGACCGGCCGCCGTCAGCACCTCGCGCAGCCAGCGCTCACCGTCCCAGCGCCAGGGCTGGGCGGGCAGGGCATCGAAGAGTTCGTTGCTGAAGATGGCGCCGGTGAAGGGCGCCAAGGGCTCGGATTCTGCGGCAAATCGCGCGCGATTTGTCGTTAGAAAAGGAGCTAGAGCCGCTTCCGCGGCTCTTCTAGCGGCGGGGTTGTCGTCGCGGTGGACGTAGACCAGGGCTTCGGCGAAGGGGCCTGTGACGGCGTTCAGCACGTCGCGGCCCAGCCAGCCGCGCCCCGCCCCGGGCTCCAGGGCCGTGAAGGTCGCGGGCCGGTCCAGGCGCTCCCAGGCCGCCTCCAGCCGCAGGGCGATGGTCTGGCCCAGCAGCGGCCCCAGGTCCAGGGCCGTGTAGTAGTCCTTGCCCGCGAAGCCCCAGGGGCCCTCCTGCCGGCGGTAGTAGCCGTGCGTCGGGTGGTAGAGGCCCAGGGCCATCACCTCCGCCGCGGGGACGGGGCCTTCCTGGAGGCGGGCTTGCAGGAGCTCGTTCAGAGGATTCACTTCTTCTCCGGAGACTTCGTTTCCAGCGGCCACTTCTCCAGCAGCACGGGCAGCAGCCACTGGGTGAGGAGCAGGGCCAGGGCCACACCGCCCAGGCAGGCGAGGCCGAGGCCGCGCAGGCCGCGGTAGCCGCTGAAGACCATGCCGCCGAAGCCGGCGAGGGTGGTGCCGGCGCAGACGGCGTTCACGCGGGCCACGCGCTGGGGGGCGTCGGCCTCGCCCCGGGCGCGGTGCAGCAGGTTGAAGGCCGTGTCCACGCTGACGCCCAGGGCGATGGGGATGGCCATGAGGGAGAGGAAGGTGAGCGGCTCGCCGCCCCAGCCCAGGGCGCCCAGGGCGCCGGCCTGGCTGGCCAGCAGGGGGATCAGGGCGAACAGCGCGAAGCGCAGGCTGCGGCCGAAGATGGCGATGACGGCGAAGATGCCCACCAAAGCCAGCAGCACGGCCTGCTGGACCGCCTCCCGCGCGATGCCCTTCACCACCCGGAAGAGGGGCTGGGTCCCCACAAAGCGTCCGCCCGCCGCCTCGACCTCCGGGGTGAGCCGGAGGAGAGAGCCCTCGTCCAGCCGGATGGGGACGGTCAGGGCCGCGGGCAGCGGGGCGAGGGCCCGGCCGTGGTGCAGGCGATCCCAGAGTGTCCAGCGGCGGGCCTCTTCGGGTGGCTGGGCGGCCCGGGGCAGCAGGGCCTGGAGGGCCCGCACTGGCTCGCCAGGATCCGCGGCGGCGGAGGCCAGGGCGGACAGGGGCCCCTCCAGGCCCGCGGGGTCCAGGCCCGCCTTGGCCGCGGCTTCCAACACCTGGCGCCGCCAGGTCTCGGAACCCAGGGCGTGGCGCAATTCGGGATCGAGGCTCTGCCAATCGGGCACAGGAAGGCCCGCCTCGCGGAGGATGGGGCTCAGCTTGTTCCACCGGGCCGGGAGACGGTCGGGATCTTCGAGGGGGACCTGGAGGGCCAGGGGCTGGAGGCTTGCCCCAAGGGTCTTCGTCAACCGCGTCTGGAGGGTGAGGGCGGGATTGCCCTGGGCGCGGAAGCGGCGCAGGTCCTCCTCCCAGCGCGTGCGGGGAGCCCCCACCAGCGCCAGCACCAGCAGTCCCAAAGCGGCCCAGGGGGCCCAGGCCCGGCGGCGGGGCAGGGGCGGGGGCGGGCCCGGGGCGAAGGTGCCCTTGCCGCGGTCCAGCCACAGGAGCAGCGGCGGCATCACGAGGAAGGTGGCCGCGAGGCAGGCCAGCAGGCCGAGGCCTGTGGTGAGGCCCAGGTCCCGGATGCCTGGGAAGGGGGCGAAGGCCAGGGCCAGGAAGGCCAGGGCCGTGGCCAGGGCGCCGGCCACCACGCCGGGACCCGTGCCCAGGAGGGCCGCCTCCAGCGCCCGGGCCTTGGTCCGGCCCGCCCGGCGCTCCTCGCGGTAGCGGCTGAAGAGCAGGATGCCCACGTCATCGCCCACGCCCAGCAGCACGGCGCCGAAGCCCGCGGCCATGAGGTTCACGCGCCCCAGCATCCAGCCCGTGATGCCCAGGGCCCACACCATGCCGACGAGCAGGGGCCCCATGACGAAGCCGTAGCCCGCGAGCGTGCGGAAACCCAGCCAGTAGACCAGGCCGATGAGCACGAAGCTGAGGGCCAGGCTGAGGAGCACCTCGATCGTGAGCCGGTGGGATTCCCAGGCGGTGATGGCGTGGGCGCCCGTGGCCTGGAGGCTGAAGGCGCGGTCAGCCCGGGGCGCCAGGGCGGCCTCGGCGGCCTTCAGTGTGGCCGCCGAGGGCAGGGGACCTTCGCCGCCCCGGCCCAGCCAGGCCAGGGCGCGGGTGGTGGCCTTCACGTCCGTGGCCGGAAAGCCCGCCACCAGGGGCAGCAGGACGAAGCGGCCATCCTTGGTCTCCAGGTAGCCGGTCCGCATGCGCAGGGTGAAGGCCCGGCCCAGGGCCTGGGCCTTGGCCATGCCCTCGCCATTCTGCGGGGCCAGGTCGCGGAGGCCCAGGGGATCCAGCCGGGCCAGGGCCGCGGGCAGGGGCTCGGGCGAGGCCAGGGAGCGGGCCGTGGCCTGCAGGCGGCGCTGGACTTCCGCGGGATCCTTCAAGGGCGCCAGACGGTCCCCCAGCCAGGCCGGGGCCAGGGCATAGAGGGTCTCGGTGGTGAGGCGGCTCACGGCCGCGTCGCCCTCGGTGATGGCGCCCACCGCCAGGAGGGCGGGCCAGGGGCTCAGCCCCCCGGGACCGGGCACTGGCACGGGATCGGACAGCCGGCCTTCGGCGGCCAGACCGTTGAGGGGCAGGTTGCCGCCCGTGAGCAGCCGGTCCACCAGGCCTTCGGCCCAGGCGCGGCGGGCTTCCAGATCAGCCTCGGTGCCCTCGGCCACCAGCCAGAGCAGCTCCTGCTGGCCGACGCCCGCCTCCAGGTTCGCCCGCACGGCCGGGTGCTCGGCGGGCAGGAGGCTCATGAGATCCAGGGCCCGCTCCACGCGCAGGGTGCCCCAGCCCAGCAGCAGGGTGAAGCCCGCCGTGAGGATCCAGAGTCCCGAGGACCGTGACAGGTGCAGGCGGAGGAGGCCGCGGAGCAGGGCTTTCACGTGGCTAGCCCCGCTCCATGCGCTCGATCCAGGGCTTCAGGGCCGGCACCATCTCCACGCGTTCGGCGCCGCGCAACCGCTCCATGAGGCTGCCGTCCTCCAGCCGGGCGAGGGGATGGTTCTCCCGGCGGTCCATGGCCTCGGGGGCCCCCACGGACGTCAGGATGGTGGGCAGCTCCTCGCTGTAGCGGTGGTCCAGCAACTGGGCCAGGGCCGCGGCCACCCGGATGTCCGAATCCATGCGGTCCCAGTCGTCCAGCACCAGGAGGGGCGGCTCCTCAAGGGGCTCCACCAGGTCCCGCACACTCTGGAAGGCCTGGTTCTGGAAGCTGCGGATGTCGTAGTAGGCGTCCTTGATGGCCTGGCTGAGGGCCCGCACGGAGACGAAGCGCCCCCCCCGGCCCGTGCGCTCGGTCCAGGTCCGCAGGGCGGCGGCGGCCAGGGTGCTGCGCCCGCTCTGGGCGGGACCATGGATCCACCACAGCTCCCAGCCGTGCCGGAACTTGTGCTTGCCGTTCGAAGCCCACTGGAAGAGGGCTTCCGCCCCCGCGGGCCGGATACCGTGCTCCGGCCGGCGCTTGAGGGCCTGGAGGAGCTTCGCGAGGTCCTCACGACCCTCCAGCTCGCCCACCTCGTCGGCGGGCCGGGCCAGCAGGTCCTCCAGGTCCGCCACCCGGTCCAGCAGGGCGCGGGTGTGGCTGGCCTGGGCGTTGTTCCACCACTTCCAGAAGTGAGTGAAGTCGGCCTCGCGGTAGCGGGCGGGCAGGCCCAGGGTTTCCGCGTCTGGCGCCAGGTCCACCGTGCAGCCGCAGACCAGCACCGGTTTCTGGGGATCCGGATCGAAGATGAGGCCCTGCCCCTGGCAGCGGGGACAATCGGGACGTCCCTTCATGGCCCATCCCCGCCACGGAGGAAGCCGCCCAGGACTTCGCGGCGCCGCTCGCGGATGCGGGAGAAGGCGCGCTCCTCCAGCTGCCGCACCCGCTCCCGGGAGATGGGCGGGTCGAACTGCTTGCCGATCTGCTCAAGGGTCAGTGGATCCTCCCCGCCAAGGCCGAAATGCAGGGCGATGATCTTGCGCTCCTTCTCGCTGATCGAGGCCAGGCTGGCCTCGATCTGCTCCAGGAACGACTCCTGATCCAGGGTGTGCATGGCGGAGGGCTCCACCTCCTGCTCCAGGCTGTCGCCCACGGTGAGGTCGGAATCGCCCAGGCCCTGTTCGGTGGAGACGGTGGACGTGGTCTGCTGGAGCAGCTGGAGGCGCTCCACCTCCTCCACGCTGAGGTTGGCGGCCTGCGCGATCTCCTGCAGCAGGGGCACCCGGCCCAGGGACTGGCTGAGCTTCTGGGTCACGCGGTTCAGCTGCACCAGGTGGCCTGCCACCTTCTGGGGCAGGCGGATCTTGTTCCCGTGCTCGGCCAGGGCGTGGAAGATGGCCTGCCGCACCCACCAGGAAGCGTAGGTGAGGAACTTGTTCAGGCGCTCGGGGTCGAAGCGCTTGGCCGCCTCGATGAGGCCCAGGTTGCCTTCGCTGATGAGGTCCAGCAGGTCCAGGCCCATGCCTTCGAACTTGCGGGCCTCCTTCACCACGAAGCGGAGGTTGCCCTCCACCAGTTTGCGCAGGCCCTCCGGGTTGCGGTCGTTCTGCCACAGCCGCCCGTTGATCCGCTCCTCCTCCGCCGTCAGCAGGGGCAGGTGGCGGATGGAATCGAAGTATTTGTCGAGCGAACGCTCTTCGAGATGCCGGAGGGGCACGGAACACCTTGGGGGAGGGATCAGCATAGCAAGCGATCCGCCCGGTCCGGGCCTCCCCCTGAAATCAGAAATGCGGGATGGGCTGAAGGATCCGCAGCACGATCCACAGGGGTTCCGCCAAACCCTGCTCGTAGGTGGGATGCGGAATGCGGATGGTTTCATCCAACCCGGCTGCCTGGACCTGGACCAGGAACGGGCGCTTGTCCCGCCAACGGGCTGCGGGAATCTCCCATGTGAAAACCGACTGGTCGTCCTCGGCTTTCCGGGAGACGGGTGCAGAACCTTCGGGAGCCACCTGCCAGGAAACGGCCCCACTGGGATCCGGCAACCGCAACTCGATCGTCCAGGTCTCGGGAGAGGCACGAAGGGCCCGGGCCGTGGCTTGGCGGATGCTCGTTTCCGGGTTCAGATGAGCTTTTTTGAGCGGCGCACATCCAGCCATCAGCAGCGGGATGGCAAGGGTCGCGAAGCAGATTCCCGTCGAGCGCATCTCTCTCCCTAAGTCATGAGCGCTTCCGCAATCCATGGGACGTCAGCTTCACGAGGCCCGTGCCGCTGGCGGGCCGGGGCACATCCTTCACGCCGGCGGCCTCCAGGGCTTGGGCCAGGCGCTCCAGGTCCTCCTGCATGTGGTTCAGGCGGTCCCGCAGGCCCAGCACGACCTCCACCCCGGCCAGGTTCACGCCCAGGTCGCGGGTGAGGTTGAGGATGAACTCCAGGCGTTCCAGATCCTCGTCGCTGTAGAGGCGGGTCTTGCCCTCGGTCCGGCTGGGGGTGAGCAGGCCTTCGCGCTCGTAGAGCCGCAGGGTCTGGGGATGCACGCTGTAGCGCATCGACACGACGCCGATCATGTAGGCGCCCATCCTTGGGTCTCTGGAGCTCATATCGCCTCCCCACGGCTCCGCTGCTTCCGCACGTCCGCGTCATTCAGGTCGGCCAGTTCCCGCAGCAGGTCCTTGCTGCGCTCGTCCTGAATGAGGGGCGTCACCACGGCCACCTCCGCGATGAGGTCGCCCCGCTGGCTGCCCCTCGGGATGGGCATGCCCTGGCCCTTGAGCCGGAGCCGGGCGCCGGTCTGGGTGCCGGGGGGCACCTTGATGGTCTGCTGGCCCTCGGGGGTGGGCACATCCACCTTGGCCCCCAGGGCCGCCTCGGAAAAGCTGATGGGCAGCCGCACGTAGAGGTTCGGCCCCTTGCGCTCGAAGCGGGCGTCCGGCTCCATGCTGATCTGCAGATAGAGGTCGCCGGGACCACCGCCGCGGCGACCCGCCTCGCCCTTGCCGGCCACCCGCAGGCGGGCGCCATCCTCCACGCCCGCGGGAATGGCGATGGTGACGGTCTCCTGCCGGGGATGCCGCCCGGCGCCACCACACTCGGGGCAGGCCGGGGCCCGCGTGCCACGGCCCTGGCAGTCGGGGCAGGTGCGCCCGAACGAGAGGAAGCCGGAGCCGCCGCCGACCTTGCCCTTGCCATGGCACGTGCGGCACATCTCCTGTTTCTTGGCGGCCTCGCCGGTGCCGCGGCAGGCCAGGCAGGGCTCGGAGCGGTTCACGCGCAGGTTGAGCCGCGTGCCCTCGAAGGCCTCCCGGAAGCCCAGGCGCACGGAGTGGACCAGGTCCTCGCCGCGCTCGGGCCCATGGCGCATGGGACGCCCGCCGAACCCCGCGAAGATGTCCTCGATGGAGATGCCCCCGCCCTGCTCGAAGCCTGGCGGGACCTGCGCGCCGGGGCCGTTGGGATCGCCGTAGGTGTCGTAGTTCTTCCGTTTCTCGGGATCCGACAGCACATCGTTGGCCTCGGCCAGCTTCTTGAACTCCGCCTCGGCCTTGGCGTCGCCCGGATTCAGGTCCGGATGGTGCTTCCGAGCCAGCTTCCGGTACGCCTTCTTGATGTCCTCCTCCGAGGCCGTTCGAGGCACGCCCAGGATCTTGTAGTAGTCGGGATGGGACATGGGTTTAGTCTAAAGCACTCAGATTTGTTCTAGGCACAAAAATGGGGAGCCCGCGGGCTCCCCATTTTCATGCCTAGGCTAACTGACGACTTCCGCGTCGATCACATTGTCGTCGCCCTTCTTGTCGCCGGGCTGGGCGCCGGGCGCGCCGGGGGTGGAGCCGCCATCCTGGGGGGGCTCCTGCTTGTAGAGGCTTTCCGCCAGCTTGTGGCTCTTGGCGGTGAGGGCCTCCAGGGCCGTCTTGATGCGGTCCTTGTCGAGGCTGGCCAGGGCGGCCTTGGCCTCGACGATGGCCTCCTCGGCCTCCTTCTTGTCGGCTTCGGGCAGCTTGTCGCCGCTGTCCTTCAGGAGCTTCTCCACCTGGTAGACCATCTGGTCGAGGTGGTTCTTCTCCTCCAGCAGGGCCTTGCGGGCCTCGTCGTCGGCCTTGTGGGCCTCGGCGTCCTTCACCTTGGCGTCGATCTCCTCCTTGGAGAGGCCCGTGCTGCCCGTCAGCGTGATGCTGGCGTCCTTGCCCGTGCCCTTGTCCTTGGCGGTGACGTGGACGATGCCGTTGGCGTCGATGTCGAAGGTGACCTCGATCTGCGGCATGCCGCGCGGCGCGGGGGCGATGTTGCCGAGGTGGAACTGGCCCAGCAGCTTGTTGCCCTCCACCACGGGCCGCTCGCCCTGGAACACCTCGATGTCCACGCCGGGCTGGTTGTCCACGGCGGTGGTGTAGATCTCGGAGCGCTTGGTGGGGATGGTGGTGTTGCGGGGGATGATGACGCTCATCTGGCCGCCGTTGGCGTTGATGCCGAGGCTGAGCGGCGTCACGTCGAGGAGCAGCACGCCCTTCACGTCGCCCGCCAGCACGCCCGCCTGCACGGCGGCGCCCAGCGCCACGACCTCGTCGGGATTCACGCTGTGGTTCGGCTCCTTGCCGAAGATCGACTTCACCATCTCCAGCACCTTGGGGATGCGGGTGGAGCCGCCCACCATCACCACCTCGTCGATCTCGTGGTGGGCCAGCTTGGCGTCCTTCACCGCGTTCTCGCAGGGGCCCTTCAGCTTCTGGAGGATGGGCTCGATCATCAGCTCGAACTTGGCGCGGGAGAGCGTCTGGTTCACGTGCTTGGGGCCGCTGGCGTCGGCGGTGATGTAGGGCAGGCTGATGTCGGTCTGCGTCGTGCTGGAGAGCTCGATCTTGGCCTTCTCGGCCGCTTCCTTGAGACGCTGCATGGCGTCGGCCTGCTTGCGGAGGTCGATGCCCTCGGCCTTCTGGAACTCGTCCGCCAGCCAGTCGATGATGGCCTGGTCGATGTTGTCGCCGCCCAGGTGGGTGTCGCCGTTGGTGGACTTCACCTCCACCACGCCCTCGCTCACCTCGAGGATGCTGATGTCGAAGGTGCCGCCGCCGAAGTCGAAGACGGCGATGGTGCCGTCCTTCTTCTTGTCCAGGCCGTAGGCCAGGGCCGCGGCCGTGGGCTCGTTGACGATGCGCTTCACATCCAGGCCCGCGATGGCGCCGGCATCCTTGGTGGCCTGGCGCTGGGCGTCGTTGAAGTAGGCGGGCACGGTGATCACAGCCTCGGTGACCTTCTCGCCCAGGTAGGCCTCGGCGGCCTCCTTCATCTTGGTCAGCACCGCGGCGCTGATCTCCTCGGGGCTGAGGTGCTTGCCGTTCACCACCACGGCGCAGCCGCCCTTGTCGGCCCGCTCCACGATGTAGGGAACGAGCTTCTGTTCCTTGTCGGAGTCGGCGAAGGGCAGGCCCATGAACCGCTTGATGGAGTAGATGGTGCTCTTGGGCTGGGCCACGGCCTGGCGCTTGGCCGGGGTGCCCACGAGGCGCTCGCTGGTCTTGGGGTTGAAGCCCACCACGGAAGGCGTGGTGTCCGCGCCCTCGGGATTCGGGATCACCTTGGGCTGCCCGCCTTCCATGACGGCCACGCAGCTGTTGGTGGTGCCGAGGTCAATGCCGATGATCTTGCCCATGGTGTCGCTCCTTCTGAAGGGTGCTGCTGGGGGACAGGCCGGGCTGCGCCCACCCTGTCCCTACAGGATAGAGGAAAGGAACCCTCCGTCAATACGATCTTCTTATTTCAACTCATATTTTCTTCATGATTGAACAAATTCCGTGAAGAGATATGCTGACATCATGACGCTTCGCCCCTGTCCCACCTGCCGCACGCCCACCTCCTGGGAGGGCAACGCCTTCAAGCCCTTCTGCTCGGAGCGCTGCCAGCTCCGGGACCTCGGTGCCTGGTCCAGCGAAAGCTACCGCATTCCGGAAAAGCCCCAAGAGGAAGACGGCGAAGGTTGGAGTGGTGAGGGCGAGGAGGGCTGATCAGGCCCGAACCTGAGCTTGAGCCCGGGCCCGGATCTCCTCCAGACCGGAGGGCGCCGGGTGGAGGTCCCAGCTGCGCCCCGCGTGGAGCACTTGCCCGGGCACGTCGTGGCCCACCAGCTCCGGCAGGCTGCGGGCGGCGGCCAGGAGGCGCGGCAGGTCCACGGCCACCGGGAGGCCCATGGCCTGGAACATGTGGACCAGGTCTTCCGTGCACACATTCCCCGTGGCCCCGGGGGCGTAGGGGCAGCCCCCCAGCCCGCCCAGGGAGGCATCAAAGCGGTCCACGCCAGCCTCGGCGGCGGCCAGGGCGTTCGCCAGCCCCATGCCCCGGGTGTTGTGGAGGTGGACGGTCAGCTCGGCGGCGGCGAACCGCGCCCGGAAGGCGCCGCAGAGGGAGGCCACCTGCCCCGGATGGGCCATGCCCGTGGTGTCGCAGAGGGTGATGCCCGCCACGCCCCGGGCCAGGAACCGCTCCGCGAGGCTCAGCACCGTGGCCTCGGGGACCGCGCCTTCCATGGGGCAACCGAAGCTGGTGGAGATCGATACGTTCAGGGCCGCGCCGGTCCCCTTCGCCAGGTCCACCACCTCCAGCAGCCGTGCCGCGGACTGCTCCCGGGTCATGTGGAGGTTCAGCAGGTTGTGGGTCTCGCTGGCGGACATCACCAGGTTCAGCTCGTCCGTCCCCGCGGCGAGGGCCCGCTCGGCGCCGCGGAGGTTGGGCACCAGGGCCGTGTAGACCACGCCGGGGACGCGCCGGATCCCGCGCATGACTTCGTCGGCGTCCGCCAGGGCGGGGATGGCCTTGGGCGAGGTGAAGGAGGTGACCTCGATCTTGGCCAGGCCGCAGAGGCTCAGGGCATCGACCAGCTCGATCTTGTCGGCCGTAGGGACGAAGCGGTTCTCGATCTGGAATCCGTCGCGGGGCCCCACTTCCTGGATGAGAAGCCGCCGGGATGCGAGATGCTCGAACATGGGTGCCCCCTCAGATCACGCCCTTGGCGCGCAGTTCCGTCATGGCCGCTTCGGACACGCCCGCCCGGGTTCGGCCGTGAGGTGGCGCAGGCCGCCCATGGCCTCGCCGATGACGCCGAAGCCCGGGCGGTCGCGGTAGGGGCCCGTCTGGCCGTAGCCGGAGATCCGCAGCATCACGAGGCCGGGGTTCAGGGCGTGCAGCTCCTCCCAGCCCAGGCCCCAGCTCTCGAGGGTACCCGGGCGGAAGTTCTCGATGAGGACGTCCGCCTCCTTCGCGAGGTCGCGGACGATGGCCTGGGCCTCGGGCTTCCGCAGGTCCAGGGCCACAGACTGCTTGTTGCGCGACTGCACCTGCCACCAGACGGAGGTGCCGTCCTTCAGCAGGCGCCACTTACGCAGGGGATCGCCAGCGCCCGGCGGCTCGATCTTGATGACCTCGGCCCCGAACTCGCCGAGGATCTTGGCCGCGAAGGGGCCGGCGATGAGCTGGCCCAGTTCGAGGACGCGGATGCCGCTGAGGACGGAGGGCTGCATGGGGACTCGCGAGAGGGGCGGGGTCTAGACCACGCCGAGGATGCCGAGGAGCGCACCGGCAGCCAGGAACCAGAGCACATGGAGCCGCGTTCGCCAGACCAGCAGGGCTGCGACGGCCGTCAGCAGCCAGAGGGCCACGTTCGTACCGGAATCGTGGGGCGTGCGGGCCAGGATCCAGCCGGTGGCCAGCATGAGGCCGATGACGACGGGGGCCATGCCCTGCTTGAAGGCCCGCACCGCGCGCAGGTGCCGGTTCCGGTGCCCCCACTGGGAGGCCAGGTGCGTGACGATGGTACTGGGTAGCAGGATGCCGGTCAGGGAGAGGACCACCCCGGCCAGCGCCAGCAGCGGCCCGCCGGAGTTCATGCCCAGGTTCCAGCCCAGGAGGGCCACGAAGAGGATGTTCGGCCCCGGCGCCGCCTGTGCGAGCGTGATGGAGCTGCTGAACTGGGTCTCTCTGAGCCACCGCTGCTGGAGCACCAGGTAGCGGTGCATCTCCGGGGCCGTGGTGAGGGCGCCGCCCACGGACAGCAGCGACAGCAGGAGGAAGTGGCCGAAGAGCTGCAGCCAGTCCCACCCGTGCAGGACGAGAGGCCCCGGGGCGGCCATCACGGGTCCAGCCTCGCGTAGGCGGCCAGGCAGGCCACGCTGCCAAGCCCCAGCAGGACGAAGGGCATGGGCCAGTGGAGCAGCGCCACCCCGCCGAAGGCGGCCACGGCCAGGGCCCCGCAGGCGAGTCCGCCGAGGGGGTGGCCCTTCAGGCCTCCAGAGAGGCGGAGGGCTGCGGCCATGATCAGGCCCGCGGCCACGGCGCCCATCCCGCGCAGGGCCCGGGCCACGGCAGGATGCTGGCCCAGCCGGTCGTAGGCCACCGCCAGCAACAGGACCAGCAGCAGCGGCAGCGCGAGCATGCCGGCCATGGCGGCGAGGGCGCCCCGCCAGCCGAAGCGCCGGCCGCCGATGACCAGCGAGAGGTTCATGACGTTGGGGCCGGGCATGATCTGGGCCACGGCCCATTCCTCGACGAAGGCGGCCTGGGTGAGCCACCGCTTCCGCTCCACCAGCTCCCGATGCGCCACGGCCATGACGCCGCCGAAGCCCTGCACGGCCAGCCAGGTGAAGGTGAAGAAGAGATCTGTAAGGGACCGGGGCCCTGGTTGATCCTCGGGAAGGGTCTCGTGTTCGGTCATGGTCATCCGCTGGGAACAGGAAGGGTGAGGGGGACCCGCGCCCGGCAGGTCCCCCTCACTGACTGCGAACCTACCAGAGGTGCAGCACCTTCCACCAGGCACCACCGACGACCACCCAGATGAGGATGTTCACGACGCTGACCATGAAACCCAGACGCCACCAGGTGCCGATGGGCACATAGCCCAGGCCGAACATGGCCGGGGCCGGGCCCGTCCCGTAGTGGGTCATGCTGGCGTGCAGGTTGGAGAAGAAGCAGAGCACCAGCGCGGCGAGCATAGGCGGGGCGCCGAGGGTGATGGCCACGCCCAGGAAGGCCGCATACATGGCGCCGGCGTGGGCCGTCATGCTGGCGAAGAAGTAGTGGGCATAGAAGTAGGTCACGGCCAGGACCAGGAAGCCGAAGTGCCAGCCGTGGCCGGCCATGGACGCGCCCACCACCTTGCTGAACCAGGGGATCATGCCCAGCTTGTTCAGGAAGCCCGCCATCATGATCAGGCCGCCGGTCCAGATGAGCACGTCCCAGGCATTGTGCTCCTCCAGGACGTCCTTCCAGGTCAGCACGCCCGTCAGCAGCAGCAGGGCCAGGCCCAGGAGCGCGGCCGTGGTGCCGTCGATGCCGAAGGTCTTCTCGCCGATGACCCACAGCACCAGCACGAAGCTGAACACGGCGACCATCAGCCATTCGGCCATGGAGGGGCGGCCCATCTCCTTCAGCTTGGCCGTGGCCATCTCCACCGCCTCGGGCGTCTCCGTGATCTCCGGCTTGTAGAGCTTGTAGAAGAAATAGGGGATCACCAGCAGGCCTATGAGGCCGGGCACGATGGCGGCCACGAACCAGCTGTTCCAGGTGATGGTGATGCCGAAGTCCGCGGCGAACTTCTGGGTCATGGGGTTGGCGGCCATGGCCGTGAGGAACATGGCGCTGACGATGAGGTCCAGGTTGAAGCAGGTCATGGTGAGGTAGGCGCCGATCTTGCGGGCGGTGCCGTCCTCGGGGTTGCTGCCGTAGGCCCGGGCCAGGGAACGCATGATGGGCATGATGATGCCGGCCGTGCGGGCGGTGTTGCTGGGCACCACGGGCGCCAGCACGAACTCGGTGGCGGCGAAGCCGTAGGCCAGGCCGAGGGTGCGCTTGCCCAGCAGGCGCATGAAGAAGTAGGCGATGCGCGTGCCAAGGCCCGTCTTGATGAAACCCCGGGCGAACATGAAGGCCACGATGATGAGCCAGAGCGTCTTCTCCGCGAACCCGCTGAGGCTGTCGGTGATGGGCAGGGTCCCCGTGATGGCCGTGAGACCCACACCCACCATGGCCACGGCACCCATGGGCAGGGGCCGGAGGACGATGCCTAGGATGGTGGCCACGAAGATGGCGAAGAGGTGCAGCCCGCGGACCCAGTCAGCCTGGCGGACCTTCTCGGCCTCGACCTTCGCCTTGGCATCCGTCTCCGCCTTCACCTTGGCCTCGGCGTCCGCCTTGACTTTGGCGGCGGCCTCGAACTTGACCTTGGCCTCGGCCTCGATGCGCTGGACTTCGAGCTCCTTGGCGCTCGGCTTCTTGGCCGTGGCGGCCGGCTTAGGCTCAGCTTTGGACTCGGCCGCCTTGGCTTCCACGGGCTTGGCCTTATCGGCGAGTTTGCCCGCCTTCTCACCGGGCTTCGCGCCCTTCTCGCCAGCCTTGGCCTTGGCGGCGGCGGTGCCCGCGAAGAACTTGGCGTCGGGCACCGGCGCCACGCGCGGCAGGATGAAGTAGAGGAGGCAGCCCACCGCGAGGGTGGCCAGGAGGCGGAGGGGCTTGGCCCCCTGCCATCCACTGCCTTGGGATTCAGGGTTGGACATGTCGGTACCCTCTAAGGTCGATCCAGGAGGCCTGGCGACGGTTGATGACGGGGATGGTCGTCAGAAGATGGGAGGCGGTTCCAGGGCTTCGGGCTGGGCCGCCGGGTCCCGAGGGACCCGGCGGCTTGCAGGGCCTGCACCGGGCGGCCCTGCCCCCCTCCCTCACAGCGCCCGGATCCGGATGCCGATGGCATATTCCGTCTGGCTGTCGTGGCCGTTGGTGGCCGCCAGCTTGTAGCCATCCTTCAGCGTCATGTAGTCGAAGGCCACGTAGGCTTCCATGCGCTTGCTCAGGTGGCGCATGACCATGCCGTAGGTCGTGTCCTTGGTCCCCGTGCCGAAGACCGTGGAAGCCGCTCCGTTGGAGAAGGGGTTCTGCATGAAGCCCTTGGAGGACAGGCCGGCATCATTGGCCTTCATGGACTGGTGCCCCAGGTGGTAGCTCCATTTCGGGGAGGCGTAGATCGTGGCCGACATCGTGTAGGCGGAATCGCTGCGCTGGGGCTTCAGGTCCCCCTGGTCCGCGGTGTAGTGGAAGTAGCCCGCGTTCAGCCGGAGCCAGGAGACGGGCAGGACATTGCCGCCGACCGAATAGGACTTCTGGGTGAAACCGTTGTTGTTGGCCTGGGTGTAGAAGCTGGAGATGTGGTAGGTGGCGGCGTTGTAGCCCAGGGCCACCTCGGCCGTCGAGTTGGTGGTCGAGGTGTTGGGCTCCGTGGAGGTCAGGTTGTACCCGGCTCCCATGGCGAACCCGCTGTCCGTGACCTTCTTCCAGACGATGCCCTTGTTGGTGCGGGTTCCGTCGACGCTGGCCGCGAAGTAGATCAGCTGCTTGAAGTTGTTGGTGTTGGTCCAGCCGCCCTCGTCGTAGTTGACTTCCGGATGGGCGAAGGGATCGCCGTAGATCACGGCGAAGTCGCGCGCCAGGGTGTTCTGGCGCCCGAAGGTGATCTGGCCGATCTCCTTGCTCTTGAACCCGACCCACGCATCGCGGTTGAACAGGACGCCCGGCGTGTCCATGGCGCCATCGGCCGTCGTGTACTCGCTTTCCAGCTTGTAGATCACGTTCAGCCCTTCGATGTTCGTCTTGATGGAGCCCTTCAGGCCCCAGCGGCTGCCGCTCATGAAAGGGGTGGCCATGTCGAACTTGGTGCGGCCGTCGGCGGTGGCGTTGGTCTTGGCCACGAAGGTGGTGTCGATGAGGATGTACGGGGTCAGCTCCGCAGGGAACTTGAGCGGGCCGACCTCGGGCTTCACTTCAGACTTCTTCTCCAGTTCCGCGATGCGGGCGTTCTGGCGGGCGAGCTCGGCCTTCAGGTCCACGTCCTGGGCTGGAGCCTGGGCCTGGACACAGCCGGCAGCGAGAGCGGCTGCCAAGCCGGCGTACGTTGCGATTCTCATGGAGCACCTCGGAGGGTGGGGGGGGAGTGGGAGGGCTGGAACCAGACGGCCTGGAGGCCGCCGATCCCCGTTGGCGATGCAGATGGAGTGCAGGTGACACGGGAAGCCTAGGGACCGAAGCTTTCAGTCCGCTTTCAGCACCTTCGAAAGTGCTTTTTGTCACGCGGGGGGATCTTCCGGCCGTGACTTCGACCATCCTGGGTGGGACCTGCCGGGAGGACGCGCCGGCGGATCGCTCAACAGGAGACCGCATGGCAAGTACTCTCAGGCCATCGTTGCTCGCGCTCGCCCTGCTGGCCGGGTTCCCGCAGAGGGCGCGCGCCGCCGAGCGGATCGTCCTGATGGTGGGCGGTGTCGAGAAGATCATCTATCTGCCGGTCAAGCTGGCCCAGCAGCTCGGCTACTTCGAGCAGGAAGGCCTGACCGTGGAGCTCCGCAGCGAGTGGGCCGGCGTCCGCGGGGTGGACATGCTCCTGGTGGGTGGAGCCCAGGGGGTGGTCGGGTTCTACGACCACACCCTCTACATGCAGGCCCAGGGCAAGGCCGTCACCTGCGTCGTCCAGTTCGCGCAGGCCCCGGGCGAGGTCGAGCTGGTGTCCTCCCGGCTGCCGAAGGTGCGGACCATGGCCGACCTCGGCGGACAGACCCTGGGCGTCACCGGGCTGGGCTCGTCCACCCAGTTCCTGTCCCGCTACCTCGCCCTGTCGGGGGGCCTCCGGCTGAACCAGGTGACCTTCAAGCCCGTGGGCACCGGTGATTCCTTCATCGAGGCCATGACCAGCGGCGCCATCGGGGCGGGCATGACCACCGAGCCCACGGCCTCCCGACTGCTGGCCACCGGCAAGGCCCGGGTGCTGGTGGACCTGCGCACGCCCGAGGACACGGCCCGGGCCCTGGGCGGCCCCTATCCGGCCTCCTGCCTCTACATGCAGACGGCCTGGATCAGCCGGCACAGACCGGAGGTGCAGAAGCTCGTCAACGCCCTGGTGAAGGCCCTCCACTTCATCCAGAACCACACGGCGGCGGAGATCGCCGACCACCTTCCCGCCGATATCTACGGGGGGGACCGGGCCATCTACATCAAGGCCCTGGCGCGCAGCAAGCCCATCTTCATCCCCGACGGCCGGATGCCCGCCAACGGCCCTGCCAACGTCCTGCGCGTACTGACCCACACGGAACACTCCCTCCAGGGGAAGGCCGTGGACCTGGCCAGCACCTACACGCTGGAATTCGTGAACGCCGCCCACTGACGCCCTGGAACCCGCCACCATGAAACTCCTTCTGGTCGAGGACAACCGCCCCCTCTCCGAGTGGCTGGCCCGGACCCTCCGCGCCGACAAGTACACGGTGGAGTGCGCCTGCGACGGCCACGAGGCCGACGGGCTCCTCCGCACGGAGACCTACGACCTGGTGATCCTGGATCTGGCCCTGCCGGGGCTGGATGGGCGGGAGGTCCTGAAGCGCGCGCGCAGCCGGCGCAACCCCGTGCCGGTGCTCATCCTCACGGCCTTCGACGCCACCCGCGACCGGGTGGAGGGCCTGGATTTCGGGGCCGACGACTACATGGTCAAGCCCTTCGAAGTGCATGAGCTCGAGGCCCGCATCCGGGCCCTGCTCCGCCGGTCCAACCAGCAGAAGAACCCGATCCTCTCCTGCGCCTCCCTCACCTACGACAGCAACCGCCGCGAGTTCACCCTGGGGGGTGCTCCTCTGGCCCTCACGCCCCGGGAGCACGCCGTGCTGGAGGTGCTGATGATGAAGGCCGGCAAGACCGTGGCCAAGCGCGCCCTGGCCGAGAGCCTGTTCTCCTTCGACGAGGCCGTGAATCCGGAAGCCATCGAGATCTACGTCCACCGCCTCCGCCGGAAGCTCGAACCGGGCGATGCGGTGATCGTCACGCTCCGGGGCCTCGGCTACCTCCTGAAGCCGCGCCATGAGGCCTAAGAGGTCGTATCGACACCCCGACGAGGCCGCGATGAAGCCAGGCTGGATGCACCGCAAGGAAGGGCCCGCAGGGCGATGCGGGACATCGTTCAAGGGTCCTGACGCCACGGAGCGCCAGCCTGGCTTCATCCCTCCGGGCAAAGGCCGGCGGGCGTCGCGACGCTTCGTCACGCTCGTCGCGCGTAGTGCCCACTACGCGTCTCCTCGCCTTCCTCGTCTCGCTCGCCCGGCGGCCCTTGCGCGGCCCCGTGGGGGTGTTGATACGACCTCCAAGCGCGCTCTCAGCCTCCGGGCCCGCCTGCTGCTGTGGCTGCTGGTGCCCCTGGGTGCCCTGGCCCTCATAAACCTCGCGCTGGCGCGGCGGGAGGCGCGGCGGACGGCCGACATGGTGCAGGACCGCCTGCTGCTGGGTTCGGCCCGCATCATCGCCCAGCAGATCCGCTTCCAGGACGGCCTGCTGGACGTGGCCATCCCGCCCGCGGCCCTGGAGCTCTTCCAGTCCGGGGCCCAGGACCGCGTGTACTACCGCATCGCCTCCCCCCAGGGCGTCCTCCTCTCGGGCTATGCGGAACTGCCGTCTCCGGCCGAGGCGCCCGGGCCTGAGGAATCCGTGTACTTCCCCGCGGAAGTCCGGGGCGAGCCCGTTCGGGTGGTGGCCTACGCCCAACCCATCTTTGCGGCTCCGATGGAAGGCCCGGTGGTCATCGAGGTGGCCCAGACCCTTCAGGATCACGATCAGCTGGCCCGGAAGCTCTGGACCACCACCCTGCGGCAGGACCTGTGGACCCTGGCCCTGGCGGCCGCGTTGATCTGGTTCGCCCTGCGCCGGGGCCTAAAGGACATCCTCCGGCTCCGGAACGAGGTGGGCCGGCGGTCGCCCGGCTCCCTGGAGCCCCTCCGGGCCGGCCCCATGCCGCAGGAGCTCCGCCCCCTCGTGGAGGCCCTTAACGGCTACATCCAGCGCCTGGACACCCAGATGGCCATCCGGAGCCGGTTCATCGCCAACGCCTCCCACCAGCTCCGCACCCCCTTCGCCGTGCTCCAGACCCAGGCCAGCCACGGCCTGCGCAGCGCCGACCCGGCCCTCAAGGACGAGGTCCTGGGGGCCATGGCCGAAAGCGTCCGCCAGGGCACCCGCCTGGTGAACCAGTTGCTCAGCCTGTCCCGGGCCGAGGCCGGAACCCTGGCCCACCGGTCCGGCGAGAGGGTGGACCTGGCGGAGCTCGCCCAGCGGGTGCTCGAGGAGCAGGCGACCTTCGCCCAATCCCGGAACATCGACCTGGGCTTCGACCACCCGGAAGAACGCATGGATCTGGCCGCCCCGTCCGCCATGCTCCACGAGCTGGTGGCCAACCTCGTGGACAACGCCCTCCGCTACACCCCTCCCGGCGGGCGGGTCACCCTCTCGCTCCGCATGGCGGATGGGTGCCCGGTCCTGGGCGTCGAGGACAACGGCCCGGGCATTCCCCCCGCCGACCGCACCCGGGTGTTCGAGCGGTTCTGCCGGCTCGGCAATGACGACACGCCCGGGTGCGGCCTGGGCCTGTCCATCGTCCAGGAAGTGGCCCGTGCGCTGGGTGCCGAGGTCCGGCTGTCCGATCCCGCCACGGGTCCGGGCCTGGTCGTCACCGTGGCGTTTCCGGGCGGGGTCGCCGGATAAGGCCGGGGTCCGGGCCCTACTTCGCCTGGTGGACCTTCTTCACCATGTACCGGGGCCGGTCGCGCACCTCCTGGTAGATGCGGCCGATGTACTCGCCCAGCAGGCCGAAGGCGATGAACTGGCAGCCCACGAAGAAGAAGAGGATGGCGAACAGGGTGAACACGCCCTGGGCCGTGCCTTCGGGATGCAGGAAGCGGTAGACCACCAGGCCCAGGAAGAGCAGGAAGCCGAAGGCCGCCGTGATGACGCCGAACACGCTGAGGGCCTGGAGGGGCAGCAGGCTGAAGCTGGTGAGCAGGTCGAACTGGAGGTTGATGAGCTTCCAGAGGCCGTACTTGCTCTCCCCTGCGGCGCGCTCGGCGTGGGCCACGGGGACTTCAGTGATGCGCCTGGCAAAGCTGTTGGCCAGCGCGGGGATGAAGCTCGACCGCTCCTTGCACAGCAGCATGGCGTCCACCACGTCGCGGCTGTAGGCCCGGAGCATGCAGCCGTAGTCGTGGAGCTTCACGCCAGTGGTCTTCCGGGTGATGGCGTTGACGATCTTGCTGGGCATGGTGCGGAAGAAGCTGTCGTTCTCCTGGCGCCCCTGCCGCCAGCCGCCGACAACGTCGTAGCCCTCCTCCACCTTGGCCACAAGCTTGGGGATCTCCTCGGGAGGATTCTGAAGGTCGGCGTCCAGGGTGACGATGATCTGGCCCTTCACCTCGGCGAAGGCTCCGAAGATGGCGCTGTGCTGGCCGTAGTTCCGGTTGAACTCCACCACCTTCACCCGGGGTTCCGCCTTGGCGATCTCCATGAGCATGGCCAGACTGCGGTCCCGGCTGCCGTCGTCCGTGAGCACGATCTCCCAGGGCTTGGCCGGATCCGTGAAGGACTCTGCCATCACCTTGGCCAGGCGCTCCCACAGCGCGGGGATGTTCTCCTCCTCGTTGTAGATCGGGATGACGATGCTGAGATAGGGGTCCATGGGCGCTCCGGATGCCATTCTAGTAGGATCAAGGCCTGTCTGGAGTCTGCCATGCCCGAGCCCAAGATCCTGCTGGTGGAAGACGAGCTCAGTCTCGCCGAGGGCATCAAGCTCAACCTCGAGATGGAAGGCCTGTCCTGTGTCTGGATCCCCCGGGGGGACCAGGCCCTGAAGCGCATCCTGGCGGAGGCCTTCGATCTGGTGATCCTCGACGTGATGCTGCCGGGCATGGACGGCTTCACCATCTGCGAGAAGGTGCGGGAGGCCAAGAACTTCACGCCGGTCCTCTTCCTCACCGCCAAGAACACGGACGACGACCGGGTGCATGGCTTCGAGACCGGCGCCGACGACTACCTGGGCAAGCCCTTCCAGGTGAAGGAGCTGCTCCTGCGGGTGCGGGCCATCCTCCGGCGCGAGGCCTGGTACAAGAGCCGGGAGATGAGCAGCCGCCAGGCCTACGGCGCCCACTGGGTGGACTTCGACAACTACTGCGGCGAAGGGCCCAACGGCCCCTTCCAGCTGGGCATGAAGGAGTGCATGATCCTCCGGCTGCTCATGGAGCGGCCCGGCCAGGTGGTGAGCCGCACGGACATCCTGGACAAGGTCTGGGGCGAGGACGCCTACCCCACCAGCCGCACGGTGGACAACTTCATCGTCCGCATCCGGCGCGTGATGGAGCAGGATCCCCACCACCCCCGCTGGGTCCACACCATCCGGAGCGTGGGCTACCAGTTCGACCCGGAAGGGAAGCAGCGGAAGGGCGAGGAATAAAGAACGGGGCGCCTGGCGCCCCGTTCTTCTGGAAGGAAAGGCTACTTGGCGTCGAGGTCCCGGCTGCGGGCCTGGTTCTCGAAGGCGGTCATCTGCGTGGCGAGGTCCGCGGCAGGGGCGCCCTGCTTCACGTCACTCAGCACCTGGCGCTTCTCCTCGCCCTTGCTGAACTTGCTTTCGGCCAGCACGGGCTCGAAGGTGGGCAGCAGGGCCAGGTCGCCCGCGGGGCCTTCGGGGCCCTTGGAGGTGGCGATCTCATTGGCGTGGACCAGCAGGGCGGCCCCCGGCGTGGCCCCCAGGCGACGCAGATCGAACCAGCCGAGGCCCGGATCCCGCAGCAGGTCCAGGTCCTCGTTCTCCAGCCAGATGAGCAGGCCGTTCAGGGCCTTGGTCTGGGCCGGATCCGGCACGCGGCGCATCTTCTTCTCGCCCTTGACGTCCACTTCCTGGGGCGTGTTCTCGATCCAGGCCTGGGCGCGCTTCACCCACAGGGTCGTGATGGCCTTCTGGGCGGCGAAGCCTTCCGGGGCCTTGGGACCCTTCACGGCCTTGGCCTTCTTGCCCTTCGCGGGAGCCTCGGGGGCGGTCCAGCTGGGAGCCGTGGCGTCCACCTTGGGATCGAAGAGCAGGCCCTTGAGCTTGAGGAGCCTGGGTTCCAGGCCCTTGGCGCCGGACTTGGCCGCCGCCCGGGCTGCCGTCAGAAGCTCCTTCCAGGTGCCTTCGAGCAGGACCTTCTTCCCGTCCGCATCGTAGAGGCCATGGTTGGCGCGCAGCTTGGCCAGGTAGGCTTCCACCGCCGGGAGAGCGGTCCGGGCCTTCTCCGGAAGGTCGGCCTTGGCCTTCACCAGGGACAGCAGGGCCTCCCGGGCCTCGACGGCCTTGGGGTGGCTCCGGTAGTAACCCAGCTCATGGGCGGAAAGGGCGGCTCGGTGCAGCGTGTAGGCCAGCTTCCGCTGGCTGGGACGCAGCTGGTCGAAGGCCTTCGGCTCCGGTTGCGTTCCCGGCTTCGGCGCGACCGGAGCCTCCATCTTCATCTCGGCGGGCTTGGGCTCGGGCTGGGGAGCCTGCGGGACCTGGGCCGGTTCGGGGGTGGGTGCGGGCGCCGGGGCGGGCGCCGGGGGCGGAGGTACGGGAGGGGGCGTCTGGGCCAGGAGGCCCGAACCCACGATGACTGCCAAGACCCAGCGGCGCTGCATAGGAAGCTCCTCGTTGAGGGTGCGGTGCGATCCACCATTATGCCGCAGCGGCAAGCCTCACGCCTCGATCGGAGTCTCTAGCAGATGCTCCAGGCTTTGTTTTAGCTGCTTTAGATCGAAAGGTTTACCCAAGTAGGGCACCTGGTTCGTCTCCAGGAAGTCTCGGGTCTTCACATCGAAGGAATCGCCCGTGGTGTAGAGGATCCGCCGGGTCATGGCGGGGCGCTGGGCCTGCAGCCACGCGAAGAGGTCCACGCCCGAGAGGCCCGGCATGCGGATGTCGGAGACGATCAGATCGAATGCCTCCGCCTGGAGGCACTGGATCGCCTCCTCGCCCCGGCCGGCCGATTGGACCTCCAGACCCCAGACCTGAAGCGCATCCACCAGGCACTCCAGCAGGAAGGCCTCGTCATCCACCACCAGGGCCCGGCGGCCCTGGAGCCCGGTGGCCTGGGCGGCGGCCGCCTCCCCCGCTTCCGGCATGGCCTGGACGGGCAGTTCGAGGAGGAAGGCGTTCCCCAGGCCCTCCTGGCTCCGAACTGTGAGCCGCCCCCCATGCTGGCGGGCGATGATGCTGGCCACCGGCAGGCCCAGGGCCTCCGGCGTGGCGGCGGAGGCGGGATCGAAGAGATCCGCGAGCTCGGCCTCGGGGATCGTAGCTCCCGAATCCTGGATCACCACCTGGACCTGGCCATCCACGGCGCGGGTGGCAATGCGCAGGCGCTTCGCGGGGCTCGTGGCCAGGGCCTGGAGTCCGTTCAGCAGGAGGTTGGTCAGGGCCTGACGGAGCAGACACGGATCCAAGGCCACCTCGGGCAGGGCGGGATCCAGGTTCAGGTCCAGGGAGGCCTCCATGCGCCGGGCCTTCAGCTCCACCAGGGCCACGGCCTCCTGGATCACCTGGTTGAGCTGGGTCTGGGCCCGCTGGGGCACAGGAGGATTCAACACGGTCTGGAGGGGATCCAGCAGGCTCTGCACCGAGTCCACCGCCTTCACCAAGCGCGCTGCCTGCTCGGCCTGATGGGGATCCAGGGCGGATTCTGCGATGAGCCGGGCTTCCAGCAGGACCGGCGTGAGCCGGTTCGAGGCTTCGTGGAAGAGGGCGGGCACCAGCCGTCCCAGGGCCTCGTGCTTCTGGGAGTGGATCAGCTGCTCCTCCAGGGCCTGGGTCTGGCTGGTATCGCGCACCAGGGCGGAGAGAGCGATGACACGGTCATCGGCGCCCCGCACGGGAGCGTAGGTGATGGCCGCCGGGAAAGTCTCGCCCCCTTTGCGGACGCGCACCGTCTCCGGGTCACGGACCACCTGGCCACGGCCCACCTGATGGGCGATCTGATCCAGTTCACCCACCAGGTGGCTGGGCGAGAGCTGGGAGATGCTGCGCCCGACGATTTCAGGCCGGGCATAGCCGAAGATGCGCTCGGCCGCCGCGTTCCAGGTGAGGACCTTCCCGTCGGGCGCGAAGGACACCACCGCCTCGCCCATGTTCTGGACCAGGCCCTCCAGGTACTTCCGGGTCTTCTGGTTGTCCTGGTTTACGCGCTCCAGCTGGGCGTAGAGCCGGCTCAGCTCCTCGTTCTTCTTCTCCACCGACTCCTTGGCCTGCTTCAGCTCCGAATAGAGCCGGGCCGTCTCCATGTTCGACTTGAGGGCGTTTTCCAGCAGCTCCTGGGGATCGGCCGCTCGGCCGGGCTGGAGATCGTCGACACTCACGTTGCCGTGCTTCAGCACCGTCGCATCAGAGGTGGGAACCGGATCTACGACCGCCCCGGGCGCCGCCTCTCGAGGCACCGGAAGCTCCCGCAGGGTGGACCGTACATTGGATTCGATGAGGGCGAGCATCTCGTCGAAGTCCTTGATCTTCTTGTCCAGGTGGTACTTCTTGAAGGTGTACGCCACCGTCTCCCGGGTGATGGCCAGGAAGGTGTCCAGAACGCCCGTGCCGCGGTTGGCCACGGACTCGAAGTAGGGGACGCTGCGGAAATTCAGGCGCCGGTTCATGACGCCCACGGCCATGGCATCAGGAAGATCCCGCTTGTTGTACTGGAGGACGAAGGGGATCTGCTTGATGTTCAGGCGGTTCGCGTTGAGGTTGTGGTACAGGTTCGACAGCGAATCCACGTTGTCCTGCATCTTTGGCTCACTGGAATCCGCCACGAACACCACACCGTCCGCTCCGCCCAGCACCACCCGGCGGCTTGCGTCGTACTGCACCTGGCCAGGGACCGTATAGATCTGCAGATGGACAGAATTGCCGTAGACATAGCCCAGGTTAATGGGCAGCAGATCGAAAAAGAGGGTGCGATCCTCCTGGGTATTGACCGAGAACAACTCACCCCGCTGGCGGTCCGAGCACATGGCGTGCAAGGACTGCAGGTTGGTCGTCTTGCCCGACAGACCCGGCCCGTAATAGACCAGCTTGAGCAGGATCTCGTTGGCACGGGTATTGAACTGAACCATGGGGTTGCCAGGGAAAAAGTGGAGTCAAGCCTATCACGGGCCTTCGGAAGCCAAGCGGCTCCCCTGCTCTACGGCAAGTCCCGTGCTAGCATTATCTTTTTCACCTTTTCGAGGTTTCCGGCGCGATGACCGTCCCGATCCACGTCGCCATCATTATCTCGGTATGCCCCGCGGGCATACGCGAGGCCGGCCACGCGGGGCAGACCTTCAAGAGCGGCCGGTAGGGCACGCGATGACCGTGCCGACCCATGTGGCCATCATTATCTCGGTATGCCCTCCAGGCATACGCGAGGCCGGCCACGCGGAAGGTCCCGGATCCTCCTTGGTGGGGAGCCCACGATGACCGTGCCGACCCATGTGGCCATCATTATGGACGGCAACGGCCGCTGGGCAGCGCAACGGGGATGGCCCCGGATCAAGGGGCACAAGGCCGGGGTGCAGGCGGTCGAACGCATCCTGGAGGCGGCTTCGGACGCGGGCATCCGGCACCTGAGCCTCTACGCCTTCTCCACCGAGAACTGGAAGCGCCCGCCCCTGGAAGTGGGGGCCCTCATGGCCCTCCTCCGCATGTACCTCCGCATGTTCGTCCACCAGCTCGCCAAGAAGGGCATCCGCTTCCACCACCTGGGGGCCATGGAAGGCATGCCCACCGGCATCCAGACCGACATGAAGGCCCTGGAAGCAGCCACGGCCCAGAACACGGGCATGACCTTCCACCTGGCCGTGAACTATGGCTCCCGGCTGGAGCTGGCCCAGGCGGCCCGGCGCTGCGTCGAGGATGGCCTCCGCCCCGACCAGGTGGACGAGACCACCCTGGACGCCCGGCTCTGGACCGCCGGGGTGCCCGACGTGGACCTGCTCATCCGCACCAGCGGCGAACACCGCATCTCCAACTTCCTGCTGTGGCAGTCCGCTTATGCCGAACTCTACATGACCGACCTCCTGTGGCCCGACTTCGGCCCCGCGGAGTTGAAGGAAGCGCTTGAGGACTATGCTCAGCGCGAACGGCGCTTCGGGGGGATCTGATGGAACGGACCACGCCCAAGGTGGACACGAAGAACATGACCGTGCGCATCACCACGGCCCTGGTCTTCGGCGTCTTCTTCTTCAGCCTCCTCTGGTTCGGGGACCGCCCCTGGGGCCCCTGGGCCTACCTGGCCGCCATGGCCGTCGCCACCCTCATGGGTGTGCGCGAGATGACCCTCATGGCCCGGGTACGGGGCTTCAACCCCTCCCTGGCCACCGGCACCCTGGTGGGCTGGGGCATCCTCGCCCACTTCTTCCTCGCCAAGGGCGGCCTGGATCCCCTGCCGCTCTGGCTGGTCTTCGCCGCTGGGGCCCTGGTCATCCACTTCGGCGCCCTGTTCTTTGACGCCAAGCTGGAAGAGGCCCTGCCGAGCCAGGCGATCACCTGGCTGGGCGCCCTCTACCTGGGCATCGGCCTGGGCTTCCAGCAGAAGCTGTTCATGCTCCAGGGCACCCTTCCGAAGACCGGCAGCCGCCTCATCCTCGCCCTCTTCATCATCACGTGGTTCGGCGACTCGGCCGCCTACTTCGTGGGCAGCTACCTCGGCAAGCACAAGCTCGCGCCCCGCGTCAGCCCCAAGAAGAGCTGGGAGGGCGCCCTCGGCAACCTGGGCGGCAACCTCCTGGGCGCCTTCCTCATGCAGGCCACGGTCTGCTCCGAGTGGTCCCTGGTGGACGTGGTGGCCCTGGGCCTGCTGCTGGGCATCGCGGGCCAGCTCGGCGACCTGGTGGAAAGCACCTGGAAGCGCAGCGCCGGCGTGAAGGATTCCAACGCCGGCGGCGTGTCCATCCCCGGCCACGGCGGCGTGCTGGACCGCGTGGACAGCCTGGTGTTCGCCGCCCCGGTGCTGTTCGCCTACGTCCACTTTGTCAACGGGTTCAATTGACGTGAGGCACCTCGCCCTCCTCGGCTCCACCGGGAGCATCGGCACCTCCACCCTGGACGTGGTGCAGGCGCATCCAGGCCGGCTCTCGGTGGTGGCGCTGGCGGGCGGGCGGAACCGGGAGCTGCTTCGAGCCCAGTGCGACACCTTCCGGCCCCGCTGCGTGTCCGTAGGCTCGAAGGAGGATGCGGAATGGCTGCGGTCCGCCCTGGCCTACCGGCCGGAGGTGCACTGGGGCGACGAGGGCCTGCTGGCCTGCGCCCTGCACGCGGACGCCGATACCGTGGTGGCGGCCATCGTGGGCAGCGCGGGGTTGACTAGCACCGAGGCCGCCCTGCGCGCCGGCCGCCGGGTCTGCGTGGCCAACAAGGAATCCCTGGTGGTGGGCGGGGCCCTCATGCACGAGGCGGCCCTGGCCGGCGGCGGCGAGCTGCTGCCCGTGGACAGCGAGCACGCGGCCCTGCACCAGCTGCTGGACGGCCGTGACCCGGCCTCCGTCCGCGAGGTGCGCATCACCGCCAGCGGCGGCCCCTTCCGGGACTGGCCTCTGGCCCGCATCCAGGCCGCCACCATCGAGCAGGCCCTGAACCACCCCACCTGGAAGATGGGCCCCAAGATCACCATCGACAGCGCCACCCTCATGAACAAGGGCCTGGAGGTCATCGAGGCCTCGGTGCTCTTCGGCCTCACGGCCGATCAGGTGGCTGTCACCGTGCATCCCCAGAGCCAGGTGCACGCGATGGTGGGCTTCCACGACGGCAGCTACCAGCTGCAGGTCTGCGCCAACGACATGAAGCTGCCCATCCAGTACTGCCTGCTCCACCCGGACAAGCAGCCGGGCCCCGTGGCGCCCTATCCCTGGGACGAGGCCCGCGCCTGGACCTTCGAAGCCCCCGATCTGGCGCGCTTCCCCTGCCTGGAACTGGCCTTCGAGGCCCTGCGCGAAGGGGGCACGGCCCCGGCCCTGTTGAACGCCGCCAATGAGGTGGCCGTGGCCGCTTTCCTCCAAGGAAAGCTCCGCTTCTGGGACATCCAGGCCTGCAACCGGGACACCCTGGCCCACCTCCCGGCCCAGCCTCTGGGGTCCCTCCCCCAGGTGCTGGATGCGGATCGGGCCGCGAGGCGTCATGCTGAAGGATGGGTCCGAGCCCGGACCTGATCTTCGGGTGTCCATGAACCGCTTCCGCCTGTCCCTGTCCTTCTGTTTCGCCTTCGCCGCCGTCTCCATCGTCGCCATCAAGCTGCCGGGCGCCGGGTTCTGGGGCCCCATCCTCATGCTGGGCGGCCTCATCTTCCTCCACGAAGGAGGCCACTTCCTGGCCGCCAAGGGGATGGGCATGCCCGTGGAGGTCTTCTCCCTGGGCTTCGGCCCCCGCCTGTTCGGCTTCAAGTGGCGCGAGACGGATGTGCGCCTCTCGCTCCTGCCCCTCGGCGGCTATGTGAAGCTGGCGGGCTTCAACCCCGAGGAACCCGGGGCCGAGGATCCCTACGGCTTCCTCCAGCAGCCCTTCACCAAGCGCATGCTCTTCTACAGCGGCGGCATCCTGGCCAACCTGGCCACCACCCTGGTGCTCTTCGGCCTCGTGGGCATCCACCAGGCCCGCGTCACCAAGGTGCAGGAGACCTGGACCGTGGTGGAGCTCGTCGCCGGGGGCGCCGCCGAGCAGGGCGGCCTCAAGGTGGGCGACGAGCTGCGGGGCATCGGGGACCTGAGCTTCCCAGGCGCGGAGTGGGAGGCCGCCGTGGCCTACATCCAGGCCCACCCAGAGCAGGCTGTCCCCTTCCATCTCACCCGCGACGGCCGGCCCATGGACCTTTCGCTCACCCCCCGGGGGGAGGGCGGCAAGGGACGCCTGGGCTTCATGCCGCTGCCCGTGGCCACGCCGCTGGAGCTCCGGCCCTTCCAGGCGGGCGATCTCCTCACGGGGGGCCGCTACGCCGTGGAGACCTCCTGGCGCCTCACGGGCCAGGTGTTCGGCTTCCTCAAGCGCCTCGTCACCTTCCAGGCCCGCAGCGCCGAGGTGGCCGGCCCCATCGGCATCATCCGCCAGGGCAGCCGCGCCGCCCAGCACGGCTGGGAGACCTTCCTCTTCATGTGCGCGGCCATCAGCCTCCAGCTGGCCATCCTCAACGCCCTGCCCATCCCCGCCCTGGACGGCGGGCACATGGCGCTGCTGGCCTTCGAGAAGCTCCGCCGCAAGGACCTCACCATCGAGCTCAAGGAGAAGATCCTCACCGGCGGCTTCCTGCTGCTGGCCTCCCTCATGGCCCTGGTGGTCTTCCTGGACCTGATGAAGCTGCGGAAGTAGCGGCTCCTTCGAGGGCCCCGGCCCGGTCGGTTCCGGCCCGGGGGAGCAGGATCCGGAAGGTGGTGCCCCGGCCGGGGGCGGTATCCACCTGGAGGGCCCCCTGGTGCTGCCGGACGATCCCGCGGACCATGGCCAAACCCAGGCCGGTACCGCGACCGGAGGGCTTGGTGGTGAAGAAGGGCTCGAAGATATTGCCCTGTATCTCGGGCGCGATGCCGCTCCCGGTGTCCGACACCTGGATCCCCGCGTATTGACCGGATCCTGGCTCGGTCCAGTCCGCACAGTCCCTTTCGCGGAGGGTCCAGTTGGCCGTTTCCAGTGTGATCCGGCCATGGCCCTGGATCGCGTCCCGGGCATTGGCCACCAGGTTCGTCAGCACCTGCTCCAGCTGGGTGGGGTCCACCCACGCAGGCCACAGGTCGTCCCCGCCGGGTTTCCAGGTGATCTCGATGCGCTCACCGGCCAACCGGCTAAGCACGGGCAGAAGGTCCACGACGGCCTGGCCGAGGTCCACCTCCTTCGGCTCCGACGGCTGGCGGCGGGCAAACCCAAGCATCCGCGACGTGAGGTCCGCCGAGTGGCGGGCCGCCTTGAGGATCTCCTCGAGGTACTTCCGCTCGGGACGGTCCTCCCCCATCCGGATGAGGGCCAGGTCCGCATTCGCGAGGATCACGCTCAGCATGTTGTTGTAGTCGTGGGCCACCCCGCCGGCGAAGCGGCCCAGGGACTCCAGCTTCTGCGCCTCGTAGAGCTGGGCCTGGAGCTTCGCCCGCTCCCGCGAGTGGCTGTCCTGCTCCGTGATGTCCCGCGCGATGCCCAGCACGCCGACGAACCTGCCGGACTGGTCCAGCATGGGGGTCTTCAGGGTCTCGAGGAGGACGCGGGCGCCGCTGTCCGCCAGGGTGATCCACTCCTCGTTCACCCGGGGGCCCCCGGCGTCCATGGCTTCGCGGTCCTTCTGGCGGAAGAAGTCCGCCTGGTCCTTCGGCACGAAGTCGTAGTCGGTCCGGCCCAGGATCTCCGGCTCCCGCGCGCCGAAGAAGCGCTCGAAGGCCGGGTTGCAGGCGAGGTAGACGCCCTCGGGATCCTTCAGCCACACCATGTCGGGGATGGTCTGGATCAGGGTGCGGAGCTGGGCCTTCCGGCTGGCCACGCCGGCCACCAGGCGCTTCACCATGTAGAACAGCAGGAGGGCGGTCACGGCCACGAAGGCCCAGCCCTTGAGGATGCTCAGGGTGGTCATCCAGGCGGGGTCAGGCGCCAGGGCCTCCACCAGGCGGTCGGACAGCAGGATCCACGCCCCGGAGATGAGCGCATAGGTCAGGGCGATCCTCGCGGCGCCCGTGGTGGCGGCTTTCGACGGCAACGCTGGATTCGGGCTGGATGCGGGCATGGACATGTCCGGTTGCTCAAGAGGCTAGCGCAAATTCCGCCCAGAACCGCACACCCATACTCGTTTTTCTCCCGGTCTGGCACGATCGCGCCCGGGTGGGCATCCAAGACAGCGTCCCCAGGAGCCCCATGCGCCTCGCCTCGATCCTAGTCCCCACCTTGGCCCTGTTCACTGGCCTCTCCCTCCCCGCCACTGAAAGGAAGGTCCCCATGTCCCTGCACGAGATCACCCTCAACACACTGGAAGGCAAGCCCCAGTCCCTGGCCACCTACAAGGGCAAGGTGGTGCTGGCTGTGAATGTGGCCAGCGAGTGCGGCTTCACGCCCCAGTACGCCGGGTTGCAGAAGCTCTACACCGAGTACAAGGACCGCGGCCTGGTGATCCTGGGCTTCCCCTGCAACCAGTTCGGCGCTCAGGAGCCCGGTACCGCGGCCCAGATCGAGGCCTTCTGCCAGACGAACTACGGCGTGACCTTTCCCCTCTTCGAGAAACTCGAGGTGAAGGGCGCGAAGCAGGCGCCGGTGTACCAGTTCCTTACCGCGACGTTCAGCGAACCCGCCTGGAACTTCCACAAGTACCTTGTCGGCAAGGATGGGCAGGTGCTCGCAGCCTTCCCCAGCAAGGTGGCCCCCGACAGCGCCGAGTTGAAGACCGCCATCGAGGCGGCGCTGAAGTAGCTACTTTGTCGCGACGATGGCCGCTGGCGGCGTCTCCCGCATCTCGATGTAGAGGGCCTTCACGCCGTTGATGAGGAACTGCATGGCCACGGCCGCCAGGATGAGGCCCATGAGCTTGTTCACGACCTTGGTGCCGATGGCCCCCAGGCGGGCGAACACCACCGGGGCCTTGCGCAGGAAGAGGTAGACGATCCAGGCATTCAACAGGATGGCCAGCAGCACCACGCCGTACTCCAGCCAGCCGATGCCCGCGATCATGCCCATCACCGTGGAGAGCGTGCCGGGCCCCGCCACCAGCGGAATGCCGAAGGGGATGATGGCGAAGTCCTCCGGCAGCTTGCGGCTGGCCTCGGCCTTCTCGTCCTCGGTGCTGCGCTCGCGGGGATCCTCGCCGTAGAGCATGGCGATGGCCCGGTAGAGCACCAGCACGCCGCCCACGAAGCGCATGGCCAGCGCCGTGAAGCCGAAGAGGCTGAACATGAACTGGCCCACCAGGGCGAAGGCCAGCATGGCGGCGCCCGCCGTGAGCGCGGCCTTCTTCGCGCTTCGCCGCAGGGCCACCTCCTCCATGCCTGCGGTGGCGCTGGCGAAGATGGCCGCCGCGCTGATGGGGTTCAGCACCGAGAACAGCGACGTCGCCACACCGAGGGCGAAGGACAGGGTGGGCAGGGGGCCGAGGTGGGGCATGGGGGGAGTGTAGCGGGAGGCCGGATGGTTGGAGATCGGAGTCCAGCTCCCTCCCGCTACCATGGCCCCATGCGCGACCTCGAGGCATTACGAGACCAACACAAGCGGCGTCTGGCCTGGATGCCCTGGCTGTACTTCGCGCTGAAGCCGCGGCACCGCGCCTGGGCCGAGGCCTGGCAGGCGGAGGTGCAGGCGCGGCTCCTAGCCCAGGAGACGGTCCAGCTCGGGACGGGCTGCTTCATCGCGCCGGACGCCGCCATTTTCGGAGAACCGGGCCGAGCCGCGGTGCTGGGCGACCGCTGCGCCATCGCCGCCCAGGCCTTCCTCCACGGGCCCCTCACCCTGGGTGATGACGTCAGCGTGAATGCGGGTGCCCGGCTGGACGGCGGCCGCAGGGGCCTCGTCATCGGCGACGGCACGCGCATTGCCAGTGGCGCGGCCCTCTATGCCTTCGACCACGGCCTGAAGCCGGACCGCGATATCAAGGACCAGCCCGTGCGGTCGCGGGGCATCCGCCTCGGGCGCGATGTCTGGATCGGCGCCAACGCCGGTGTCACGGACGGCGTCACCATCGGCGACCATGCGGTGGTGGCCATGGGCGCCGTGGTCACCCGGGACGTGCCGGACTGGGCCATCGTGGCGGGCGTGCCCGCGGTCGTGGTGGGGGACCGGCGGCGGCCCTGAGCCTGCGTCGCCCCCTGCCACGCCGGGGTCCCAGGATGTTGCAATTCGCTCGGCGGCACCCGAAGAGTGGATCGTCAACTGCCTTGTTTGCATGATTTTCGTATCTGGCACGGGTCATGAGATACCTCCGCCATGGGGTGGAAACATCCGCTCCGAGAAGGAGGTCCCATGCGACGCCTGATCCTGCTCGCCCTCGTGGCCCTTGTGGCCTTCCCCCTCTCCGCCCATGGACGCTGGGCCCGACCCCGCCGGGTGGTGGTCTACGAAGATTCCTGCCGGGATTCCTACCGCCGCTGGGACGACGACCGCTGGGAAGGCCGCGGCCCCAGCTACTACCGGGGCTACTCCCGTGGCGATGACCGCCGCTACGACTGCGACGACGACCGCTGGGAAGGCCGCGGCCCTAGCTACTACCGGGGCTACTCCCGTGGCGATGACCGCCGCTACGACTGCGACGACGACCGCCTGGTCCTCCGGCCGCTGCCCCGGCCCCTGGCGCCGCCGTTCCAGGGGCGCCTGGAACTCTGGATCCGCTGACTTCAGGTGGATTCGACAGCCGGTGTCCGATCCCCGGCGCGAAGCTGGAAGGGCTCCACCCGGTCTGTTGAGAAAATTTTTCGCCCTAGACTTGACGAACGCGAAAAAAAGACGAATATAGTAGAAACGGGACAGACGGAGCCCCCATGCGGACCTCTTTTCGCAGTTTCGGCTACAAGTTCAGCGGCTACTTCATGGAGTACGGCCCCCTCGAGGCCGAAAGCCTGGAGGCCGCCAAGGCCCAGATCCGCAAGCGCCTGGGCGTGAGCCGTCTCCCCCTCGGCCTCCAGGTCTGGGACCTGGCCGAACGGCCCATCGCGCGCTGGCGGGTGGCCACGGCCAGCTGACGGGGCTCAGGCCTTGCGGCCCTTCGACGCCTTCCACCAGGCCTGGCCCTCGGCCACATCCCGGGCGATCTGGAGCCGGAGTTCATCTATGGAGGCGAAGCGCGCTTCGCCGCGGATGCGGTGCAGGAAGCGGAGCTGCAACCGGGCGCCGTAGAGATCGGCCTCGAAGTCCGGCAGGTGGGTCTCCACCGTGAGGCGCTGGCCCTCGAAGGTGGGCTTCTCACCCACGTTGGTGAGCCCCAGGCGCGCCCCCCCGTGATGAGGCAGGAAGGCCTCGGTGACATAGACACCGTAGGCCGGCAGCTGCTCCTGCTCCCAGGCCAGGTTCGCCGTGGGGAAACCCAGGTGGCGGCCCCGCCGGTCGCCTTCCACCACCACGCCGGTCAGGGTGTAGGGATGGCCCAGCAGCTCGGCGGCGGCTTCCACATCGCCGTGATCCAGGGCCTCGCGGATGCGGGTGCTGGAGAGCCGCCCACCATCCGGAGCCCGCAGGGCCAGGGTGTGGACCTCGCAGTCGTGCGCCGCGCCCCAGGCTTCCAGGGTCTCCACGGTGCCGCTGCGATCGCGGCCGAAACAGAAGGCCCGCCCCACATGGAGCTCCACGGGCGCGAGGGCGCGGTGCATGCCCGCGAGGAAGGCGGCGGGACTCAGCTCCGAGAAGGCGCGGCTGAAGGGGATCACCCAGGCCAGGTCCATGCCCTCGGCCGCGAAGGCCTCCAGGCGCTGCTCCAGGGTCATCAGGAGTTTCGGCCGGCGCTGGGGCGCCACCACCACGGTGGGGTGGGGATCGAAGGTGACCACGGCCGCCCGCAGGCCCGCCGCCCGCGCCCGCCCCGCGGCGACCCGCAGCAGTTCCCGGTGGCCCGCATGGACCCCGTCGAAGTTGCCCAGCGTCACCACGCAGGGGCCCGCCGCCGGAGCGGCTTCCAGGGTGTGGCGCCACACCTCCATCATTCGGCCCCGTCCTGCTCCACGGGCCAGGCCAGGCTGGCGACCACGCTGCCCATGAGGATCGCCCCGATGACCAGCAGGCTGTACTGCACCGGGATGTGAACCCAGTCCGCGACGCACATCTTCACGCCCACGAAGGCCAGCACCATGGCCAGCCCCGTCTTCAGCCGGTGGAAGCGGTCCATCATCTTGGCCAGCAGGAAGTAGAGGCTCCGCAGGCCCAGGATGGCAAAGATGTTCGAGGTGTAGACCACGAAGGGATCGCGGCTCACGGCCAGCACCGCCGGGATGGAATCCACGGCGAAGACCAGGTCTGTCACCTCGATGGTGATGAGCACCAGCAGCATGGGCGTGGCGAAGCGGCGGCCGTTCAGGTACGACCAGAAGTGCTCATGGCCGCCCTTCTCATCGTAGGGCACGAAGCGGCGGAAGGCCTTCACCAGGGGGTTCTGCGCGGGGTCGGGATCCTCGCCCTTCACCAGCAGCATCTTCACGCCCGTGTAGAGCAGGAAGCCGCCGAAGACGTACATCATCCATTCGAAGCGGTTGAGCAGGGCGGTGCCGGCGAGGATCATCCCGGCCCGCATGACCAGGGCCCCCAGCACGCCCCAGAACAGCACCCGGTGCTGGTGCCGCAGGTCCACCTGGAAGCTCTGGAACACCAGGACGAACACGAAGAGGTTGTCCACGCTGAGGGACTTCTCCAGCACGTAGCCCGTGAACCACTCCAGCCCCTTCTGGGTGCCCTCTGTCTGGAAGATCACCGCATTGAAGATGAGCGCCAGGGTGATCCAGACGGCGCTCCAGACCCCCGCCTCCCGCATGCTGGGGGCGTGGACCCTGCGGTTGAACACCCCCAGATCCAGGGTGAGCATCAGGAACACGAAGGCATGAAAGCCACCCCAGGCCCACCAGGGAGCGGCTTGCAGCAAAGCGTCGACCAAGGGTCCTCCAGAACATCCAGCTTATCGAGAGGGGGAAGTCCCCGTGGGATGACCGGGAATTCCTTATGGGATGATTTCCCCGTGAGCCGCCCCCGCTTCTTCCTCGATGCGCCCTCAGGCGCCGCCGAAAACCTCGCCGTGCCCCTGGGCGCCGAGGCCGCCCGGCACCTGCGGGCCCTGCGCCTGCAGCCCGGCGCCGCCCTGGAGCTGGTGCTGGGCGACCAGCCCTGGACGGCGGATCTGGCGGAGCTGGACCGGGGCCACGCTCTGGCCCGCCTGGTGGCGCCCCTGCGCGAGGACCGCGAGCCGCCCATCGCCCTCCAGGCCTGCCTGCCCCTGCCCGCGCAGCTCAGCCTCTTCGACGAGTGGCTGGCGCCCCTGGTGGAGCTGGGCGCCACGCTCATCCAGCCCGTGATCTACGCCCGCAGCGAGTTCGACCCCGCCAAGACCGCCGCGCGCACGGAGCGCTGGGCCCGGATCATCCAGTCCGCCTGCGAGCAGAGCCACCGCAACCGCCGGCCGGAAGTGCGCCCGCCCGTTTCCTTCGACGCCCTCCTCGTCTGGGAGGCCCCCCAGAAGTGGGTAGCCTACGAGCTGGCCACGGGCCAGGCCAACCCGGTCCTGCGCCGGGAGCCCCTGGCCTTCACCTGCGGTCCCGAGGGGGGCATCACGGACGCCGAGTTCGCCGCCCTGGCCGCCGCCGGTTGGCAGCCCGTGAGCCTGGGCCGGAGCATCCTCCGCGCTGTCACCGCCCCCGTGGCCCTGCTGGGGGCCGTGCAGTTCGAGCTGGGAAGGTCGTCCGACAAACCCCGTCTTGCGAGGTAAGCTGGAGCTTCCCTCCGGAGCTTCCATGCGTGTCCTGCCGTCCCTCTTGGCCGCGATCCCCCTCCTCGCGCAGGCGCCACTGGCGCATGAGATTCGGGTGCAGGAGGGCCCCCTCCGTGCCCACCTGGCCTTCCTCGCAGACGACCTGCTGGAGGGCCGGGGCACGGGCCAGCGCGGCGCCGAGCTGACGGTGCGCTACCTGGAGACCCAGCTGCAGGTCCTGGGCTTGAAGCCTGCGCGCGGCACCTCGTACCGCCAGCCGGTTCCCCTCCTGGGCCTGCGCACGCTGACGGGCCGCAGCACCCTCAGCTTCCTGGGCGGCGGCGCCTGCGCCACCCCGGCCTTCGGGACCGAGATCGTCTACGGCTCCGGCGTCGCCAAGGCCGAGCAGGCCTTCGACGCGCCCGTGGTCTTCGCGGGCTTCGGCATCCATTCGCCCGCGGACCACTGGGACGATTTCAAGGGCCTGGACCTCAAGGGCAAGCTCCTGCTGGTGCTCGTGAACGAGCCGGCCCCCACCGCCGGGGAGCCGGGCCTGTTCGAAGGCCCCGACCTCAGCTACTTCGGCCGGTGGACCTACAAGTTCGAGGAGGCCGCCCGCCAGGGTGCCGCCGGCATCCTGCTGATCCACACCACGGCCTCCGCCAGCTACGGCTGGCCCGTGGTCCGCAACGGCTGGGATGCCGAGCGCTTCCAGCTGGCCCAGGGGCCCGCGGGCACACCCCTCCAGGGCTGGGTCACGGAAGAGGTGGCCCGGGCCCTGGTGAAGCGGGGCGGCCAGGAGCTGGACGCCCTGCGCGCCCAGGCCGAGCGCCGCGACTTCCGGCCCGTCCCCCTGGACCTGCGCCTCCAGGGCACCCTGGCCAGCGCCGTGCGCACCGTCGAGCAGTTCAACGTGGCGGGCGTGGTGCCCGGCTCGGATCCGGCCCTGAAGGATGAAGCCGTGATCTACTCGGCCCACTGGGACCACCTGGGCAAGGGGGCCCCGGCCGTGGATGGCCACCCTGGCCACGAGGGGGACAGCATCTACAACGGCGCCGTGGACAACGCCTCGGGCTGCGCGGCCCTGCTGGCCATCGCCCAGGCCACCCTCCACACGCCAGCGAAGCGGAGCCAGATGTTCCTCTTCGTGTGCGGCGAGGAGCAGGGGCTGCTGGGCTCCAAGGCCTACGCCGCCACCCCCCTCTGGCCCCTGGCGAAGACCGCGGCCGACCTCAACCTGGACAGCCTCAACTTCGTGGCCCCCACGCGGGACATCGGCCTGCCCTTCGCCAACCGCAGCACCCTGGGCGACCTGGGCGCCGCCGTGGCGAAGGCCTCGGGCCTCCGCGTGGCCCCTAGCCACCCGGATACCGCCGGCGGCTACTTCCGCTCCGACCACTACAGCTTCGTCCAGGCCGGGGTGCCCGCCCTGTCCGTGGGCGGCGGGCGGGACTTCCTGGGCGACGATCCCGCAGGCTTGAGGGCCAAGGCCGCCGCCTACGGCCGCCGCTACCACCAGGTGACCGACGAATACGACCCGGCCTGGGACCTGCGTGGCATGGTCCAGCAGGCCCAGTTCACCTTCGACCTCGGCCAAGCCGTCGCCAACGCCCCCACCAAACCCACCTTCAAAGCCGCCCGGTAGCCCCGGCTCCGGCACTTCCATCCGGGAAATTTTAGGTTTGCCTAAACACCCTTGTCACACCCATTCGAGGGTGAAAGAATGCCTCCGAAAACCCCATCCAATCTTAGACGACACTCCCCTCACCCAACCCCTGTCGTCTAATCCTTGATGGGCGGCGCTGCGCGCCGCCCATCAGGGCGGAGTTAACCGGCATGAAGCCTGGCGCGCAACGCCGCCCATCCCTCCGTTCAACGCGGTCATGGCTCACTTTTCATCTCCCTGGCTGCTTTCGCTGCGCGAACGTTCGCCATGCCGGTTAACTCCGCCCCGTTAGGCCACTTCCAAGGAATCCCGCATGCGTTACCAGTATCACATCCAGCATGTTGAAAATGGCAAGAGCCCCCATGATCAGGCAATGCGGCCAATCAGCTCCACTGAACTGCATCGCGAGTACGACTTTCTTCCAAATTATCTGGAGCATTGCTCGGTCGATAACTTGATCATGGCCGCCTGGGCAGAAGCTCCTTCTCCGCTTGTTGGATTGATCGTCACTCTCGAATCAAACGAGACCGCTGAATACGTCCAGGGCCAATTAGCCCGATGGTTGATCGGTATCAACAGCCAAAAAGAGGGACTCTGTTTTATCGCAAATCGATACAATCAACCGTGACCAAGGCTCCGAAGGCAACTATCCCGATTCAGGTATCAATAGCCGCACCCTACGATACGTTTCACGTGAGGTGGTCATGAAGAACCTTCTGCTCCGCCTCACCTACTTCGCCGCCGCACTCGTGATTTGGCCCTTCCGGGTGGTCCTGGTCATTCTCGGATATTCGTGGGGCACCATTCAAGCACTCTTCACCCTGCCCCCCATTCTTCGGAACGTGCAGCTGAAGCTACTGGCCTCCGGCTTTTTTCTTGACCTTGGCCCCGCTCTTCTTACCCCGCTGGCCGTGCTTTTCGCTTCTAACGCCTCAATCAAAATCGGCATTGCTGCCACCCTCGGCAGGGGGCGCAAATGAGGGCGTCTACCAAGCTGGCCTAACCCTGCGCTCAAGTCGGACCCCGCCTGCATTGTCTTCCGCTCTCTCTCAACATTTCGCTATCTCGGCTCCGCTCATCGTATCGGTGCAGGCGGGGCCGCTTAGCTCCATTCGTTAGGCATCTCATGAAGATCTTCGCTATGTGCATGGAATGCCAAAATGTGCTCGGGCGACCGAGTTTTGAACCATTCTTTGTGCCCTATTACGAAGATCGCTTGGGGTATATCAAGTGCTCGATGGGACATACAAGTGCAATCGTCCTCCAATCCCAAAAGTTCGAAGTCTTGCTCGAATCGGGTGCCAACGCCCTCACCGCAGGATTCACCCTTGAAGCCGCTGCAAGTTTCTACGCTGCGCTGGAACGCCTCTATGAATTTGCGATTAAGGTAATACTGCACCACAGACAGGTGAATGGAGACACATATGACAAGATGTTCAAAGAGATGGCTCGTCAATCGGAAAGGCAATTAGGTGCATTTCTAGCTTTGTATGCTCTCGAATTTGGAACAGCTTATCTTCCAAATGCAGATATCACGACTTTTCGAAATTCAGTTATCCACAAAGGATTCATTCCAACTCCAGACGAAGCACAAAAATTTTGCAGCAACGTATACGCCGAGATCTTCAATATATCGCAGCGTTTGTATCAAAATTTCGCAAACGCCATAACCGAGGTCGTGTCACAAGACATTAGGGTTCGACAAGCAAAGATCCCTGAGGGAATCCGGGTTGCATCAATGTGCGGAGGCGGATTTTTTGGATTCGCCAATCAAAACCAAAAGCCAACCTTTACAGAAGCGTACAACTCTTACATTGAGACCCAAACGGCACTTTCAGATGCTGTGCCCCAGCTCAGAGCATTGCATCAGCAACTTACTCGAATTCCCCCCGATGCCTAACCCTCCGCTCAACTCGGACCCCGCCTGCATTGCCTTCCGCTCTCTCTCAACTTCTCGCTTCCTCGGCTTCGCTCATCGCCTCGGCGCAGGCGGGGCCGGTTAGCTTCATTCGTTAGGCTCACCAGGTTTTCTCTCGGTCGGGCTGCAACTACCGTTCGCCCGCCAAACCAACACTGTTCGGCGTGGCCCACCCAGAAACATCAGAACCCTTG
>Ga0255338_1000528_pt1 | contig 115904 bp, 115 predicted proteins | sample MeOH1_35cm_T4_19_FD_203715 | JGI IMG/M metagenome (GOLD analysis project Ga0255338, IMG submission 203715) | Sandy soil microbial communities from University of British Columbia, Vancouver, Canada - MeOH1_35cm_T4_195 | ecosystem: Engineered > Artificial ecosystem > Sand microcosm >... | reverse complement strand
CGGTGGGATGCCAGTTATCCGGTGGCATCGATTCATCGCTGGTGACGATACTGGCACGCGCGCAATCCGCCGCTGACATGGATACCTTCTCGGTGGTGTTCGACGATCCGAAGTTTTCGGAAACGCCCTGGATCAGCGAGGTGGCGACAAAGACGCAGGTCACAAGCCATCGCTTCACGTTCACCGAAGACTCGTTCCTCGATCCTTTGGAGCGCGCGACCTGGCATATGGACCAGCCAATCAGTCACCCGAACGCGCTCGGGATCTGGTTGCTGGCGCAGCAGTCCCGCGAACGCGCCACGGTATTGCTCAGCGGCGAGGGCGCCGACGAAGTGTTCGGCGGTTACAGCCGGTTTCGTGACACCAATCGACGGACCGTCGATGCCTTCATTCGCGCCACCCAGTTTCAACCGGAAGTGAAGCTGGCTCGATTGCGTCCAGGCGCCAACCTCGCGCCCGCCCTGGCGCGGCGCGCGGCGATCTTCGGCGAAGGCGGCGGCGACCACCTGTCGAATTGCCTGAAGTACGAAATGCAGACGTTCATGGTCGACTTGCTGGTGCGGCAAGACAAGATGACCATGGCGCACGGCGTGGAGAACCGCGTGCCGTTCCTGGATCGGCGAGTGGTCGACTTCGCGCGAGCGCTGCCCGCCGAACACCTGGTTTCCGGGAGCAGCACGAAAGTGATCCTGAAGGAACTGGCCCGCCGGACGTTTGACGATGGATTTGTCGATCGGGAGAAGGCGGCGTTCGCGTTGCCGCTGTCTCAGTACTTTCGGAGCCCGCGCTTCACAGAGTTGATGGAAGAGCGTCTGTTGCCGGGCATGCAACAACGAGGATTGGTGAGCGAGCCGGCCGTGCGCGAATTGTGGCGCCGCTCGTTATCGGCGCCGGCGCTGACGGAGGTCGTCTGGATCCCCGTCGCGCTGGAGTTGTGGGCGCAGCAGTTCGTCGATGGAAGGCGGGTCTAACGACCCGCCTCTACCCGAGGGCCTGGTCCAGGTCCTCAATCAGGTCGGCAGAGTCTTCGAGGCCGATCGATATCCGGATCATCCCCTTCGATACGCCGGCCTTGGCGAGTTCCTCGTCCGTCAAGCCGTACTGCGACGTCAGGATCGGCAGGCTGCAGATGCTCTCGACGCCGCCGAGGCTGGCCGCGCGCTTGATCACCTTGAGCTTGTCGAACGTGCGGTAGGCGCCGGCCTTGCCGCCCTTGACGTCGATCGTCACGACGCCGCCGAAGCCGCTCATCTGCCCTTTGGCGATGGCGTGATCGGGATGTGACGCGAGGCCCGGGTAATAGACGCGCTCGATGCCCGGATGTCCCTCGAGAAATTGCGCCACGGTCAGCGCATTGAGGTTGTGCTGCGTCACCCGCAACGGCATGGTCTTCAGGCCGCGTCCGAGCGCGAACGCCGGCAGCGGATCCATGATGCCGCCGAGCAGCCGCCGCATCTTCCCGATCGGCGCCATCAGCGATTGCGATCCGGACAACACGCCGCCGGTGACGTCACTGTGACCGTTCAGATATTTGGTGCAGCTCTGCATCGACAGATCGATGCCCATCGCCAGCACCGGTTGATTGACCGGTGAGGCAAAGGTGTTGTCCATCGCCGAGAGCACGCCGGCCTGCTTGCAGGCCGCGGCGACCGTGCGGACGTCGATGCACCGCAGCGTCGGGTTGATCGGCGACTCGAACCACACCATCTTGGTCTTTGGACCGATCACCGACGAGAGATTGGCGAGATCGCTCATCGGGATAAAGCGATGTTCGATGCCGAGCTTCGGCAGCAGGTCTTCGATGATGTGGAAGGTGCCGCCGTAGATGGCGGCGCAACAGAGGATCTCGTCGCCGGCCTTGAGGAGCGTAATCAGCGCGGTCGAAATCGCCGCCATGCCGCTGCTGAACAGCAAGGAGACGTCGGCGCCGTCAACGGCCGCCAGCTTCTGCTCCACCGCCACGACGGTCGGATTTTCGTACCGTGAGTACAGGTAGCCGTTGAGCTTGCCTTCCTGGTACTTCTCGACGTCGGCTACCGAATCGAACACAAACGTGCTCGTCTCGTAAATCGGGGTCGTCAGCGAGGGTGTCTCGCCGGTATCGACGCCTTCGCCCGCATGAATGAGTTTGGTGGCTTGCCTGAGTTTGTTATCCACGGATTACACAGATTACACGGATTACGGCCGGGCTGATCAAGCTCGCCGTTCGCCGGGCCGGCCTTCGGCCGGCTTCGAGCCCGCGTAGATGCGTCGTGAAAATGAGTCTATGGTGGTGTTCGGACTCATTTTCACGCCGCATCTATTCGGGCACGGCGCGTAGCGCCGCGGCGAACGGCTCACCGTCGTTGAATCTGTCAAATCCGTGGATGGAAAAGAACTTATTCGCGGGCGACGTGCGTGATGCGCTCGCCCGAGGCGCCCAGCAACGGCTCAATGAATTGCCGGTAGGCGTCTTCGTAACCGCGCTCCATCAACTCGTCCAGCGACTGCATGCGGTCGGACTTCTCGTCGTAAGCGCCGAGCAAATCCAGCGGACGGATCGGGTTATGCGCCGGGCGAATCAGATACAGGCCCTGGAAACGGTGATGCAGATGCCTGACCGCGTCCGACAGCGCCGCCGACTCCGACGAGGCGATCTGCTCGCCGACGCGGCCCAGGCCGTCAAGTCGTGGCGGACGGAGTTCGTGCGGTCCGGGAGGCTCTGGAGCGGCCGAGACGACAATCACCTGCTCCGCTCCGGCGGCGGCCGCTTCCTCGAGGAGCCGGCCGATGCTCGCAGGGCGATCGCTCAGGCGATGCGTTTCCCCGCGCCAATACGCGTCCGGCGCAAACTGCACCAGCCTCGCATCGCTGACACCGGGCAACGTCAACGCGGCGGCGAGGACGTCTGCCAACAGACCCTGGGTGCCGCTGGAGAGATCGTGGGCCTCGGCGCGTCGCGCGCCGGACACACCCCCTGACGGGAACAACATTCGTCGATACGGATCGCGCACCAGGCCGAACACCAGGTCACGATTCGCGTCGAGGTCGTGCACCACCAGCAGCAGTTCGCGGAATCCGGGCTGGCCCAGGTTCTCGGCGAGCAGCTCCGAGTACCGGCGGCTCAGATCATCCGCCTGGGGCGTCTTGATCGAGGCGCCGCCTTTGAGAAGGCGCCACACCGTTTCCGTCGCGTGTTGAACCGCCGTGCGCGCATCGATCGGCGCGCCCAGCAGCGTCCACATCCAGTGCCCGGTCGATCGGCGATAGAGCTTCGACCGCCACCACGCCAGGAACGCGCCGATACCGAGGACGACCAGGGCCGCGGTCGAGAGCAAGGTTGCGAGACGCGGGATCCATGTCGGCAACGCCGGCGGCGCGAAGGCCAGCGACAGCGACCACACAAATCCTTCGACGAAACGCGCGCCGGCATCGAGACCGGCCATGCCGAGCAGCAGCGCGAAGGGATAGACGATCAATCCCAGCAGCAACACGGCGGCGGGCACCGCCAGTACGGCGAGGAGCGCGATGGCCAGCCAGCGCGCCACGGCAAACGGCCAGCGCCATCGATACAAGTGCTGGACGATCGGCGCCCGCCAGAACCCGCCCGCGTCCCAGAGTTGTGAGCCGCCATCAACCGCGGCCAGCACCGCCGCAATCGCGCCAATGCCGCGGCCGCAGACCAGGTCGATCTTGACGCCGGCTTCCTGCAGCGCCCGCATCGCGCCGGCATGGTACGCGCCGTCCGCGCCCGTGCCGGTGAACAGCAGGGCCGTTCGACGTTCTGGGGAGTAGGAGTCTCGTGGCTCCGTCACGAATCAGGCTTCGTCGTGGATGGTAACGAGCTTGAGGATTTCGAACTTGCGCGTGCCGTTCGGCGTCGAGACGGTGATCTCGTCGCCTTCTTCCTTGTTGAGGATGGCACGGCCGATCGGTGAGGACGTGGAGATGAAGCCCTTCTCCGCATCCGCGTCTTCGGGCATCACGAGTTGATACGCGAACTCATGATCCTTCTCGCGGATCGTCACGGTGGATCCGAAGCCGGCCTTGCCGTGCGGAATGCGATCCATGTTCATGAGCGCAATTTCGCTCATGCGGCGCTTCAGCATCGCAATGCGGGCGTTGACGTAGGTCTGGCGCTCTTTCGCCGCCTGGTACTCCGCGTTTTCACGCAGATCGCCCAGCTCGCGGGCGCGCTGGATCTCCTTGGGGAGCTCCATGTGCAGCTCGCGCTCGAGCGCGTTGACCTCGTCTTCGAATCGCTTGATGAGTCTTTCTTTCATCGCTTCAAACGCCCAATGTAGCACAATTAGTACGACTCGATGGACGTGATTACCAGCCGTCAGCACCCGATCGTGAAGGAGTTCCGCGACCTGGCGCGCGGCGCGGGACCGTTGATGCTGCTCGATGGCTGGCACCTGCTGAGCGAGGCGGCGGCCGCGCAGGTCAGCGTCGAGACGATCGCGATCTGCGGACCGCCCACCGCGAAAGAAACACAGATCGTCGATCGCCTCCGCCGCAACGGCGCCCGCGTCGTCGACGTCTCGGGCACGGTCTTGAACGCGTTGTCGCCCGTCAACTCACCCACCGGCGTCGTGGCCACTGCGCGCATCCCGTCGATTGCCGCCGCCAGTGTGCTGCAGCCGGCTCCGGCGCTCGTGCTCGCGGCCGCGGGTCTTCAGGATCCCGGCAATGCCGGCGCGATCATTCGTTCCGCCGCCGCGGCCGGCGCCACCGGCGTTGTCCTCGACGAGTTGTCGGCCGATCCCTGGGGATGGAAGGCGCTGCGCGCCTCGATGGGCAGCGCGTTTCACCTGCCCGTCGTCCGCAGCCGCGCGCTTGCGGGATTGATCGACGAATGGCGCAAATCGGGAATTCGGATCGTGGCGTCGGTGCCGCGTGGCGGCGTGTCGATGTACGACGTCGACTTCACGTTGCCGACCGCGGTGCTGCTTGGCAGCGAAGGCGCCGGACTTCCCGGTGACATCGCCGGCTTCGCCGACACACGCGTCAGTATTCCGATGCATGGCGCCATCGAGTCGTTGAATGCGGCCGTGGCTGCCGCGTTGTTGCTGTACGAGGCGCACCGGCAGCGATCAGGCACCTCACGATGAGTCTTTTCGACGAACAACCGGCGCCGCTCGACCCGAAGACCGTGCCTCTCGCGGAACGGATGCGGCCGCGCACGCTCGATGAGATCGTCGGCCAGCCCGACATCGTGTCACCGGGCCGGCCGCTGCGCGAGATGATCGATCGCGATCTGCTGCAATCGATCATCCTGTGGGGCCCGCCGGGCACCGGCAAGACCACGCTCGCCCGCCTGATCGCGGACCTCACCAAGGCCGAATTCGTGGCGTTCAGCGCCGTGCTCGCCGGCATCAAGGAAGTGAAGGAGGTCATGCAGACCGCGGAACAGCGCCGGCGCATGACCGGCAAGCGCACGATCGTGTTCGTCGACGAAATCCACCGTTTCAACAAGGCGCAGCAGGATGCGTTCCTGCCGCGTGTCGAGAGCGGCGATATCGTGTTGATCGGCGCCACGACCGAGAACCCCTCGTTCGAAGTCAACGCCGCGCTGCTCTCCCGATCGAAAGTGTTCGTCCTGAAGTCGCTTGATGAGGACTCGCTGATCGCGATCCTGCGCACCGCGTTGACCGACGTCGAACGCGGCCTCGGCCGCGATCGGCCCGAGGCGGACGATGATGCACTGCGGGCCATTGCGAGATTTGCCAATGGTGATGCACGGTCGGCGTTGAACCTGCTGCAACTCGCGGTCTCGTCCTCGCAGCAGCCGACGGGGCGCCCGCGGGTGGACCAGGCGCTGCTCGACACGGTGCTCACCAACAAGATGCTGCTCTACGACAAGAGCGGCGAAGAGCACTACAACCTGATGTCGGCGCTTCACAAGTCGATGCGCAACAGCGACGCGGATGCCTCGATCTACTGGCTGGCGCGGATGCTCGAGGCCGGCGAGGATCCAAAGTACGTGGCGAGGCGGCTAATCCGATTCGCTTCCGAAGACATCGGCAATGCGGATCCGCAGGCGCTGGCGATGACCGTGGCCGCGAAAGACGCGGTGCACTTCATCGGCATGCCGGAAGGCAACACGGCGCTCGCGCAGGCGGTGCTGTATCTGGCGACGGCGCCGAAGAGCAACGCCGTCTACATGGCCTACAACGCAGCCGCGGACGCGGCCAAGACCGACTTCGCGTCGCCGGTGCCGCTACATATTCGCAACGCCCCGACCAAGTTGATGAAGCAGCTCGATTACGGCAAGGGCTACAAGTACGCGCACGACGAACCGGACGCGATCTCGAATATGGATTGCCTGCCGGATAACTTGACAGGGCGGGAGTTCTACAAGCCAACCGACTTCGGATTCGAGAAGGAAATCACGAAGCGGTTGGCCTGGTGGAAATCGAAACGCAAATAACTACTTCGCGTCGACCGCGAACGTAAAGATCCGGCCCTTCGTCACTCCGGCCATGACCGCGATGTATTGCTTGCCGTCCAACTCGTAGGTCACCGGCGTCGCCACGCCGCCGGGCAACATTACCGCCGATTCCCATAGCGTCTTGCCCGTCATCGGATCCAGGGCGAACAGCCGGCCGGTGGAGTTGCCCACGAAGATCACATTCCCCGCCGTCGAGAGCGCGCCGCCACTCGACTGAAAAGGAATCTTCCACTCCGCCTTCTTGAGGATCGGATTCCAGGCCACGAAGAACCCACCCGCCGGCGGCGCCTTGGGATCCACCGGCACATTTTCGGAAGCCTTGCCGTCCAGCCCCGGGCGGGTGCCCATGCGCATGCCGAGATTCCATCGGCCTTCCTGGTATTCGAACTTCTCTTCCATCGCCGCGACCATGCTGGTTTCCTGGCCGGGGTAGTACACGAATCCAGTGGTCGGGTTGTAGGCCATCGGCGGCCAATGATGCGCGCCGACTGGTGACGGCGACAAGCGCACCGGCGTGTAGCGATAGCGCGCGGACTCGGTTTCGATCGGCCGCCCCGTCTTCATGTCGATGCCGGTTGCCCAGGACGTGAAGGCATACGCATCACCGGACAGGAGCTTGCCGTCGGTGCGATCGATCACATAGAAGAACCCGTTCTTCGGCGCCTGCATGATGACCTTGCGCACCTGGTTGCCGATGCGAAGATCGGCGAGGATCATCGGTTGTGCGGCATTGAAATCCCAGTTGTCGCCGGGCGAGGTCTGGTAGTGCCACACGTACTTGCCGGTGTCCGCGTTGAGCGCGACGATCGACGAGAGATACAGGTTGTCGCCGCCGCCGGGGCTGCGATGCTGCGCGTTCCACGGCGACCCGTTGCCGGTGCCGACGTAGACCAAGTTCAATTGCGGGTCGTAGGCGATGCCGTCCCACGGCGTCCCGCCGCCGCCGGCTTTCCACCACTGCCCCGCCCACGTCTTCGCCGCGCGGGCGAGCGCTTCGTCTTCAAATCCCTTCGCGGGATCGCCGGGCACGACATAGAACTTCCACGCCAGCTTGCCGGTGTCGGCGTCGTAGCCGGCCAGGAATCCACGCACGCCGAATTCGGCGCCGCCCTGGCCAATCACGACGCGTCCCTTAATCACGCGCGGTGCGCCGGTGATCGTGTAATCGCTGCCGGGAGGCGTGGTTTGCACCGCCCAGTCAGGCAGGCCGGTCTGCGCGTTGAGCGCGACCAGGCGTCCGTCGAGCAGGCCGACATACACGCGGCCCTTGTAGAGCGCGACGCCGCGATTCACCGGACCGCAGCAGGCGCGCGGCCCATCCGCCTCGAAGCCGGCGCGCACTAGGCCCGGATCCCACTTCCACTTCAGCTTGCCGCTGCGCAGGTCGATCGCGTACGCGGCACTCCACGTCGTGGTGCCGTACAACACGCCGTCGAAGACCAGCGGCGTCGTCTCGATCTTGCCGTCGGATCCGACTTCGGTCGACCACGCCACGCCCAGGCGCGACACGTTCGACTGGTCGATCTGTTTCAACGGACTGTGATGGGTCTCCGCCTGATCGCGGCCGTAGGTAATCCACTCGCCATCGGGTGGATTCAACAGCATCGCATCGTCAACCTGCCGCAGTTGCTGGGCCTGCGCGGACACTATTGCGACGACGGCAACACCGGCCGCGAAGCCGCCGATCCAACGTGAAGTGAAGGACATCAAGGTCTCCCGGCCGCCGATTGTAGCCGAACCACGAACGAATTGACCTGCTGGATGACCTCGTCCGGAATCCCGTGGCCGCCCTCGAAGGGATACCACGTCACGTCCATCCCGACCGCCTTCAGCCTCGCCTGAAAGCGCTCCATGATCGCGAACGACAGCGTCCGGTCCTGGCGTCCGTGGGCGATGAAGATTGGCAGGTGCCGGCGTCCGGCGAAGTGTTCCGCCCAGCCGGCCTCGTTGACCACCGTGCCGCTCAGAAGAACCAGTCCGGCCAGCTCCTGGTCGGTCTGAAAGGCGATCTCCGCGCTGGTCATCGCGCCCTGCGAAAACCCGCCAAGAATCAGCGGCTGCTTTTCGTCCTTGATCAGATCGCGAACCAGGTTCGACGCGATCTTGATCCCGCCGGGATTCGACGCCGACATGTCGGGCAGTTGCTGCCCGCGCATCACGTAGCCTTCGAGATTGAGCCACCACCAGCCGCGATGCGACCCAAATCCGCGCCAGGGCGCCTGCGGATACAGGCGGCGCGTGCCGGGTGGCAGCTGCCACTTGTCTTCGAACTGCAGCCAGTCCTCGGCGCGCGACCCGTAGCCATGCAGCAGGACCAGGGTCGGCGGACCATCGCCCCCGCGCGAGATCGACGCCAGCGGCGCCGTTCGACTCCACAGCCAGATTGATGCCGCGGCGATGAAGACGATCAGTGCCGCGAGTGGGAGCGCCCGCTTCATGCGGCCGGGGTGAGTTCCCGCCGCAACGCGTCCGCGTCCAGTTCCCCTTCCCAACGAGACACGACGATCGCCGCAACCCCATTGCCGACGAAGTTGGTCAGCGAACGCGATTCAGACATGAAGCGATCGACGCCAAGAATCAGGGCGAGACCCGCGACCGGAATCGACGGCACGACGGCGAGCGTGGCCGCGAGCGTGATGAAGCCGGCGCCTGTCACACCTGAGGCGCCCTTCGACGTCAGCATCGCCACCAACAGGATCGTGAGCTGCTGTCGGAGCGTGAGATCGATATTCAGCGCCTGCGCCACGAACAACGCCGCCATCGTCAGGTAGATGTTCGTGCCATCGAGATTGAATGAGTAACCCGCGGGCACGACGAGCCCAACGACCGACTTCGAACACCCGAGGCGCTCGAGCTTCTGCATCAGCGGCACGAGGGCGGATTCGGATGACGACGTGCCGAGCACCGTCAGCAGTTCCTCCTTGATGTAGCCGATGAAGCGGAAGATGCTGAATCCGGTCAGGGCGGCGATCGTGCCAAGCACAAGGACCACGAACAGCGCGCAGGTCAGGTAGAAGCTGCCCATCAACAGGGCCAGCGGCTTCAGCGCCACCACGCCGTAGCGGCCAATCGTAAAAGCCATCGCGCCGCCGGCGCCCAGCGGTGCGATCTTCATGAGCGCGTTCATCATCCGGAAGAACACGTGCGAGCTCGTCTTGATCACCTGGTGGACGATGTCGCCCTCTTTGCCGAGATGCGTCATCGCATAACCAAACAGCACGGCGACGAACAGCACCTGCAGAAGGTCTCCCGATCCGGTGAAGGCGTCGAAGAACGTCTTCGGAATGATGTGCATCACGAAGTCGGTGGTGTTCTGGTTGGCCGCCACCTTGGCGTAGTCGGCCACCGCCTTTGCGTCGAGCGTGGCAGGATCGGCGTTGAATCCGGCGCCGGGGCGAATCAGGTTCGCGACGCTCAGCCCGATGACGAGCGCGAAGGTCGAGACCACCTCGAAATACAACAGTGCCTTGCCGCCGACGCGCCCCACCTTCTTCATGCTGCCGGCCCCGGCGATGCCGAGGACCACGGTGCAGAAGATGATCGGCGAGATCAGCATCTTGACCAGCGCGATGAAGCCGTCGCCGAGGGGTTTCAGCGCCACGCCGGTCTCCGGACTGACGTAGCCGATAGTCCCGCCGATGATGATGGCGAGCAGAACCCAGAAATAGAGATGTCGCGTCAGGTTTCTCATGCGGCGCCGCTATCGTAGAGCCATCGCGCGGCCAAATCGCGATTTTTCTGCTATTTCGAAAAATCGACGCGGCCGAAGCTGGGGCCGTTGCATGAGATCCGTCCGGTGGCCGCAGTGAGCCGGCTGGATGTCAAGGCGACATTGATCAATGTGAAGGCTAACGCAGCAGGGCTCGAGGGGGAACCACACAATGGTTGTGGATCGACGACAAGGCTGATGACGTAGCCCGACGATTGCGCGGCGAACGCCGGTCCCGATAGACGCTCGCCACTCTTGAACGCCGCTGACCAGGTCCCCGTCAGCGTGGCTCCGGCCTCGCCATTCAACGACAACTGCGCTGTGCCGTCACCGGAGATGGCGTCGCTGATCGAGCCTGACCAGTTCCCGGCGGGCGAAACCGGAGACGGCGGCGTCGCGAGCACAGAAGGCGCCACCAGCACGGGCGGAGTCGGCACAACCAGCGTCGGCGATGTCGGCGAAACAGCATGGCCGCAACCCGCAACGGCCATCGCCACCGTGATGAGTGAAACCAATCGCGCGGTCATACGGTAATCCGGTTCCAGATTCTATCGAGTCGCAATACTCAGATTCGATCGAAGTTCTTTTCGATTTCCCGGCGAGTGATGCGCAGCATAACAGGCCGGCCGTGGGGGCAGACTGTCGAGTACGCCGTTGCGCGCAACTCCTCGAGGATGTGATGCATCTTCTCGAGCGTCAGCGGGTAATGCGCCTTCACCGCCGCGTGGCACGCCGTCGTCGCGGCGATCTGCTTCAGCGCATCCTCGATGCGCAACCCTCGATCGAGGCCTTCGAGATCCTCGGCCAGCGCGCGAAGCGCCGAGTCGCATTCGTTCGGATCAAGCAGTGCCGGCACCGCGGTTAACTTGATGCTGTCGCCGCCAAATTCTTCGACTTCGAATCCAAATCGCGCCAGCGCCTCGGATTTCCCGACTAACGCCGCGCGTTCCGCCGGCGGCAACTCGAGCACGACTGGGATCAGCAGCCGCTGACTTTCCAGCGATTGCGTCGTCAGCTTCTCCATGATCCGCTCGAACAACACGCGCTCGTGCGCGACGTGCTGATCGATGATGCAGAGCCCCTCATCGTCCATGGCGATGATGAAGGTGTCGCGGAATTGCCCGAGCGCGATCATCGGGCGGACTTCCGGACGGTCGTTCTGACGGTCGTTCGGACCGTCGTTCGCACGATCGTTCGAACGGTCGCCTGAACGTCCGTCCGAACGTCCGTCTGAACGTCCGTCTGAACGTCCGTCTGAACGTCCGTCTGAACGTCCGTCTGAACGTCCGTCTGAACGTCCGTTTGCTGGCGGCGCCCAGCGACTCGGGAAGCTTCCACCGTGCAGCGCGCCGGGAATCGACGGTTGCATCGGACGACCGGCGATGACGTCGCTCGTACGCAGCGTCAGTTCGGGCGCAGGACCCGAGCCGAGGGCGTCGCGCAAGGCATGGCGCACCAGTTGATGCACCTGCGACTGCTCCTTGAATCGCACTTCCGCCTTGGTGGGATGCACGTTCACATCCAACTGGTCGGGCGGCATCTCGAGGAACAGGTGCACTTCCGGGCTGCGTTCCTTGTTGGTGGCAACGCTATACGCATCGAGAATCGCGTGCGCGATCGTCTTGTCCCTGACAATGCGGCGGTTCACGAACACGTGTTGCGGTCCGCGAACAGGTCCCTGCTCGGCCAATGCGGCGATGAAGCCGTGCAGGCGGAGACCGCCGAATGCGCGATCGACCGGCACGAGATCCTGCCGATCCCCGTACAACTGATACAGGCGATCCGAAAGACTCGTCACGGGTGGAACCGCAATCACTTTGCGACCCGAACTGGTCAGCGCAAAGCCGACTTCGGGATAGCACAACGCCAACTGCGTCACGAATCGCGACAGCTGCGCCGCCTCCGCGGCGTCGGACTTCAGGAACTTGCGGCGCGCCGGCAGGTTGTAGAACACGTCGCCCACTTCAATCAGCGTGCCTTCCGGGCCGCCAGCCTCGACCACCGACTCGATGATGCCGGCGTTGACGCGAATCTCGGTGCCGCTCTCGCTGCCGCGCGCGCGGGTGCGGAGCCGGAAATGCGACACCGATGCGATTGACGGCAGCGCCTCGCCGCGAAAGCCGAGCGTGACGATCGCGCCGAGGTCATCGGCGCGCTTGATCTTGCTGGTCGCATGCCGCTCGAGGCAGAGGCGCGCATCATCGGGCTCCATCCCGATGCCGTCGTCTTCCACGCGAATCAACTTCTTGCCGCCGTACTCAGCGGTGATGACCACCCGCGTGGCCTTCGCATCGATCGCATTCTCGACGAGTTCCTTGACGACGGAGGCGGGACGCTCGACGACTTCGCCGGCGGCGATCTGGTTGGCGAGATCCTCAGGCAGCCTGGTAATGCGCCCCACTCACCACCACCCGGACTTGCGGAACCACACAAACAACGCCGCGCTCGACACCAGCATCAGGCCGATGACTTCCCAGAATTGGTACTCGGGCCTGCCGAAGAGCGACGGCAGCGGCACGTTCATGCCAAACAAGCCGGTGATGACCGTGAGCGGACCAAACAGCGCCGCGATGACGGCGATCACCTTCGAGACGTCGGCCAGCCGGTTCGAGACGGTGGCCAGATGCGCATCGAGGACCCCCGTCACGCGATCCTGGAACACAATCGCATCGTCCGCCATGTGCACGAACTGATCGTAGACATCGCGAAACCGGTAGGCCATCTCCTGGCCAATCAAGTCGAACTCACGCCGCGCCAGCCGTCCGACGACGTCACGCTGGGGCACGACGATGCGCCGGAGCATGGTGATGTCTCGTTTCACGGCGAGAATGTCGCCGGTCATCGAATCGCCCGGTTGCTCGATGACATGTTCTTCGATCTCGTCGAGGCGCTTCTCGAGTTCGTCCACTTCCGGCCGGTAATGGTCGACCATGGTGTCGATGATGCGGTGCAGCAGCGCCACGGTGCCCTCACCGAGCACGTGCTCAGCGCGCGTGCAGACCTCGCTGGTGTGCGCGATGCTGCGGCGCATCCCGTCATGCACGGTGACGAGGAACTGCTGCGAGAGAAAGAAATCGGTCTCGTGCGTTTCGAAGCGATGCTGGATGGCATCGAAGTTGATGCCGTGCAGGACGATGTAGAGATACTTCCCGTAGGGTTCGACCTTGGGGTTGGTCTCGCGCTGAAAGGCGGCTTCCACGACCAGCTCGTGAATGCCGAACACCTCGCGCAACACCGCGCCGTCAGCCTCGGTCGGTTCGGCGACGTCCGCCCACACGACGACCCCGCTGTCGGGCGACAGCCAGGCCGGGTCGAGGCGGTCCACCTGTTCGGTGTGACCGCCCCTGTGGACGAAATAGCGAATCAATCGCCGACCTTGACGCTCAGTGCGGCCTGCGCCGCCGCCAGGCGCGCGACGGGCACGCGGTACGGCGAGCAGCTCACGTAATCGAGACCCACCTTGTGGAAGAAGTGAATCGACGACGGATCGCCGCCGTGTTCACCACAGATGCCGAGCTTGATGTCCTTGCGAGTGGCGCGGCCCTTCTTGACGGCGATGTCCACCAGCTGCCCGGTGCCCGCGCTGTCGAAGCTCGCGAACGGATCCTTCTCGAGGATCTTCTTGTCCTGGTAGATCCGCAGGAACTTGCCGACGTCGTCTCGTGAGAAGCCAAACGTCATCTGCGTGAGGTCGTTGGTGCCAAAGGAGAAGAACTGCGCTTCCTTCGCCACGTCATCGGCCGTCAGGGCGCCGCGCGGCACTTCGATCATCGTGCCGACGAGGTACTTGATCTTGATGCCCTGCTCTTTCATGACCTCGGCGCAGACGCGATCGACGATCGTCTTCTGATCGCGCAGCTCGCGGACATCGCCGACGAGCGGGATCATGATCTCGGGCACGACCTTGAGGCCTTCCTTGTTCAACTTGCAGGCCGCCTCCATGATCGCGCGGGTCTGCATCTCGGTGATCTCGGGATAGGTGATGCCGAGACGCACGCCGCGATGGCCGAGCATCGGGTTGAACTCGTGGAGCTGCTCGACGCGTGACAGCAGCGCCTTCTTCTCGTCGAGCGCCTTGCCCTTCTGCCCCTTCGTCTCCATGATGGCGATTTCCACCATCAGGTCTTCGCGCCTCGGCAGGAATTCATGCAGCGGCGGATCGATCGTGCGGATCGTCACCGGCTCGCCCTTCATGCCCTTGAAGACGCCGTAGAAGTCTTCGCGCTGCATCGGCAGCAGTTCGTTCAGCGCCGCGCGCCGATCGGCTTCGTTGTCCGCCAGGATCATGCGCTGCACGATCGGAATGCGGCCTTCGCCGAAGAACATGTGTTCGGTGCGGCACAGGCCGATGCCACGGGCGCCGAACGCGTACGCGAGCTCGGCCTGGTCAGGCTGATCCGCATTGGCGCGCACGCCGAGGCGGCGGAACTTGTCCGTCCACGACAGCAGCGTGTTGAAGCGCTGGTAGATCGGCGAATCGGCCGGCTTCATCTTGCCGGCCACGACCTGCAGGATTTCGCTGGGCTGCGACGCTACCTTGGCGATCTTCACCTCGCCGGTGAGGCCGTCGAACGCGACGAAGTCGCCTTCCTTGATCGTCTTGCCCTTCACGGTGAAGGTCTTGCCGTGTTCGTCGATGCGCAGCTCGCCCGCGCCGACGATCGACGGCTTGCCCATCTGGCGTCCGACGACCGCGGCGTGCGACGTCATGCCGCCCGTCGCCGTCAGGATGCCCTGCGACACCCACATGCCGTGGATGTCGTCCGGAACCGTTTCGCGGCGCACCAGGACCACCGGCTCGCCCTTGTTCGACCACTCGACCGCGGTTTCCGACGAGAAGACGGCCTTGCCGCACGCCGCGCCGGGCGAGGCCGGCAAGCCCTTGGTGATGGTCTCGTGCGACTTCCATTCCTTCGGATCGAACCCCGGCGCCAGCAACTGCGACAGCGCTTCCGGATCGACCAACAGGATCGCTTCCTTGGGCGTGACGAGCTTCTCCTTCACGAAGTCCGTCGCAATCACGACGGCGGCGTATCCGGTGCGCTTGCCGCTGCGGGTCTGCAGCATGTATAGCGTCTCGTCCTGGATGGTGAACTCGAAATCCTGGATGTCCTTGTAGTTCCGCTCGAGGCGCGAGGTGATGTCGCGCAGCTGCCTGTAGGCCTTCGGCATCACCTTCTCGAGCTCGACGATCGGCTGCGGCGTGCGGATGCCGGCCACGACGTCTTCACCCTGCGCGTTGATCAGGAACTCACCGAAGAATTCCTTCGCGCCGGTGGCGGGATTGCGCGTGAATCCGACGCCGGTGCCCGACCGGTCGCCGGTGTTGCCGAACACCATCATCTGCACGTTGACCGCGGTGCCGATCGAGTCCGGAATGTCGTAGATGCGGCGGTATTCCCTGGCGCGCGCGTTGTTCCACGAGCGGAACACCGCGTTCCTCGCGCCGCGCAGTTGATCCATCGGATCCTGCGGAAACGCCTTCTTGCTCTCGGTCTTGACGACCGTCTTGTACGCGGCCACCACCTCGCGCAGGCCGGCTTCGTCGAGATCGGTGTCGATCTTGGCGTTCCGGGCGTGCTTGATGGCTTCGAATTCGTGCTCGAACTTCGCTTTGGGGATCTCGAGGACGACGCTGCCGAACATCTGCATGAAGCGGCGGTAGCTGTCGAATGCGAAGCGCCCGTTGCCGGTCCACGCCTTCAAGCCTTCGACGGTCTTGTCGTTCAACCCGAGGTTGAGAATCGTGTCCATCATGCCGGGCATGGAGAACTTCGCGCCCGACCGCACCGACACCAGCAGCGGCTTCTTCTCGGAGCCGAGTTGCGCGCCGGCGGCCTTCTCGAGCTTGCGCAACTGCGCCATCATCTCGGTCTCGATGTTGGTCGGCAGCTTGTGGTGATTCGCGTAGTACAGGTTGCAGGCATCCGTTGAAATGGTGAACCCGGCCGGCACGGGCAGCCCCGCGTTGGTCATCTCGGCGAGGCCCGCGCCCTTGCCGCCGAGCGTGTCCTTCATCGTGCGGTTGCCGTCCGCCTTGCCGTTGCCGAAAAAGTAGACGAACTTCTTCGTGCGTGAAGCCGATGCCTTCGTGGCCTTCGTAGATTTCGTGCTCTTCGTGGCACGCTTTGACTTTGACACTTACTTCTCCTCGGGAACAATCTCAGAAACGTCCGCTAATTGCAGGATCAAACTCTCGAGCCTGCGTAGTAATCGAAGGCGCGCGTCGCGCAACTTCGGATCTTCCGCCATCACCATCACGTCATCGAAAAACTTCGCGACCGCGGGGCCGAGCCTGGCCGCCTCGCCGAACGCCTGCCGATAGCCGGTGCCGGATGTCACCGTGGCCTCAATCACCGGCGCGAGGCGGTCGACTTCCACGGCCAGCGCCTTCTCCGACGGTTCGACTAACACGCCGCCGAGATCGGGTGCACCCGCCTCCAGGTTCCTGGCAATGTTCTTGACGCGCTTGAACAAACCGGCGAGCTGCTTGAAGTCTTCGGACTCCGTGAACTCCGGCAGCGTCTCGAGCTTGCGCTTGGCGACGAGCGGGCTGACCTTGCCGGGCTCGCCATGCGTCACCGCTCGCACATTACGCGGATCGTAGCCGCGCTGCTCGAGGACGAACCGGATGCGATCGGTCATGAACGACCAGAACGCGTCGTCGTGCGGGCCGTCAAGGAGATCGCCCAGCGTGAGGCGCCGATCGAGTCCGGTCAGTTCCGGCAGGTCCACCAGGATGCGCACGATGCCCTGGGCGGCACGACGCAGGCCGTAAGGATCGCGCGAACCGGTCGGGCGCTCACCGGCGGCGAACATGCTGGTGACCGTATGCAGCTTGTCCGCGAGCGACACCGCCGCCCACGTGGTGGCGGCCTTGCCTAACTGCTCGCGGGTCGGCGGCGCCGTCGATTCCACACCGACCGGCAGATAGTGGAAGTAAATCGACTTCCACACTTCCTCGGGACGTCCGTCCTCACGCGCGTAGATGCCGCCCATCGTGCCTTGCAGATCGGTGAGCTCACGCACCATGTCGGTGGCGAGGTCGGCCTTGCACAGCAGCCCGGCTTCGCGAGCGAAGGCTTCCGCCTCCGGCGTCTTGAGGACCTCCGACGCGAGGTGCGCGGCCAGTCCGGCGACCGCGTTCGATTTCTCGAGATAGGTGCCGATCTTCTTGTGGAACAGGACCGTATCCAGCCGCTTGTGATGTTCGGCCAGCGTCTGCTGTCGATCGCTTTGATAGAAGAACTGCGCATCACGGAGGCGCGCCGTCAGCACACGCTCCATGTTGACAGCGATCACTTCCGGATGTTCCGGCTCCATGTTCAGGACCGCCAGGAACACCGGCAGCAACTTCCCGTGATCGCTCGCGATTGGAAAGAAATGCTGATGGTGAATCATCGTCGTCGTCAGTACTTCTTCCGGCAGCTTGAGGAACTCTTCGGCGAAGGATCCCGAGGCGACCACCGGATACTCGACCAGGTCCGGCACTTCGTCGAGCATGCCCTGCCCGACCAGCGAGCGCGCGACGCGGCCGCCACGGCGGCGGCCTTCGGCATCCAGCTCGCGCGCGATGCGATCGTGTCGCTCGTGGCGATCGAGGATCACGAAGTGCTCGCCGAGGCGCTTGCGATAGTCGTCGAAGTTCTTGACCTTCACCGCGCGGCCCGGCCGCCCGCTCATCGTCAGGAAGCGATGGCCGTAGGTGTTGGCGCCGGTGCGGATCTCCTGCACGCGCGAACTGGCGGCGAGCGGCGAGCGGCCGATCGTGAACGGCACGACGCGCCCGCCGTAGAGGTACAGGATCCAGCGGATCGGGCGTCCGAACGACAGCTCGCCCTTGCCGTCGTCGAGCATCGCGTCCCACTTCATCTGCTTCGGGAACGACATGCCGCGCAGCAGGCCGCGCAGGACGTCCGGCAACACATCCACCGCGGCCCTGCCACGCTGGTGCTTGCGAACCGCGATGTATTCGCCCTTGGGTGTCGTGACGCGCTCAATCTGATCGTCGGTGGCGCCCTGCTTCTTGACGAACCCCGCGCCGGCCGGCGTGAGCTTGCCGTCAGGGCCGAATGCCGCCGACACCGGCGGGCCGGTGAGGAGTTCTTCGAGATCGGTCTGACGCTCGGAGATGTGCGCGGAACGCACCGTCAGTCGTCGCGGCGTGCTGAACGTCTCGATCGGATCTTCCGTCGAGAGACGCGCGAGTTTCAGTTGCGCCTCGAGGACCTTGCCGATTTGTTCCGTCAGGCCGGGCAGCCAGCCGGCCGGAATCTCTTCGAGCCCGAGTTCGAGGAGCAATTCGCGATCCATTACTGCTGCCCCCCTGATCCCTGATCCCCGATCCCTGATCCCTGCTGCTCTACGTAAGCAGCGCAAATGGCCAGCGCAAGCTTACGAACTCGCAGAATGTAGGCCATGCGCTCCGTGACGCCGACGCTGCCGCTCGAATCGAGCAAGTTGAACAAGTGCGAACACTTCAAGCAGTGCTCGAGCGCGGGCAGGATCAGGCCGCCCTTCAGCAGCTCCTCGCCGAACGCATAGTTCTCGTCGAACATGTGGCGATGGAATGTCGAGTAGCGCTCGGCGCTGATGCCGGTGTGCTGATTGAACGCGTACTTCGACTGTTCGACCTCTTCGCGCAGGCGGACCTCGCCGTACGACGTGCCGCCGCCCCATTCCATGTCGAACACGTTGTCGACCTTCTGCAGGAACATCGCGATGCGCTCCATGCCGTAGGTGATTTCGCCGGAGATCGGCGACAGGTCGATGCCGCCGACTTGCTGGAAGTAGGTGAACTGCGAGATCTCCGTGCCGTCGAGCATCACCTGCCAGCCGATGCCCCACGCGCCGAGCGTCGGTGACTCCCAGTTGTCCTCTTCAAAACGAATGTCGTGCTGACGAGGGTTGATGCCGACCGCTTCGAGGCTGTCGAGATAGATCTGCTGGATTTCGTCGGGCGCCGGCTTGAGGATCACCTGTAGCTGGTGATGCTTGAACAGGCGATTCGGATTCTGGCCGAAACGGCCATCGTCAGGCCGCCGCGACGGCTGGATGTACGCGACGTTCCACGGCGTCGGGCCGAGGACGCGCAACAGCGTCTCGGGATGCGACGTGCCCGCGCCCACTTCGAGATCGAGTGGCTGCTGAATCAGGCAGCCCTGCGACGACCAGAACTGCTGGAGCTTGAGGACGAGATCCTGAAATGTCACGTTACGACCGCCGCAATTCGTTCAACACGCGAACCGACCGCGGCTCCCTCTCGAGATGCATAGAAATCAACTTCCGGTGAAACAGCTCAATCTCCCGCAGCACCGGCACGCTGGCGCCGAGTGATTCGACCTCGCGCGGCGCGACCCGTCGCGCCCCGTCGAGAAATGTTCGCGCCCCCGCCGACAGCGCATCCGCTTCCGGCGCCAGGCCCTGCAACCGCAGCAGCCAGCACTCGAAGTACCGCGCCAGCGCTTCGGTCGGCGTTCCTGCCACCAACGCTTCCAGGGCGGAGGTGCCGAGCCGATACAACCGCTCGTCCACGTCCGCTTCCGCCGCCCACTCGTCGAGTAACTCGGCGAAGTAGTGGCTGTAGCCAAGCGCTTCCGGGCTGATCGACGACAACGGCGACCGCACCGGCTCCGCGTAGTTGACCGTGACCAGGTCGCGCTGTTCCTTCTCGAAGTACGACACGCGCACTTCCGTCAGCGGTTCCAGGGCCGCGCCGAACCGCTTGCGCGACTTTCTGGCATTGTTGGCGACGCCTCGCTTCTTGCCGCGATCACGCGTCAGGAAGACGACAATGCGGTCCGCTTCGCCGAGCTTGTAGGTCCGGAGAACGAGAGCTTCAGCCGTAAACAGCGGCATGCCGTAAGCCCTCTATTGTACTTTCACCAGGTACCTGAGAAACACCGTCGCCAGGCCGAGGAACGAGGCGAATCCGACCACGTCCGTGAAGGTGGTGATGAACACCGACGAGGCCAGCGCGGGGTCGATCTTCATGGCCTTGAGACCGAGCGGCACAATCGTGCCGGCGGTGGCGGCCACGAACATGTTCAGGACCATCGCCATGCCCAGCACCAGGCCGAGCATCGGGTTGCCCTTGGTAATCCAGACGACGATGGCGGCAAGCAGGCCCAGCGCCAGGCCGTTGCCGATGCCCACCAGCGACTCCTTGAGGAGCGCCTTCCGGGCGCTCGCCCACGACAACTCCCCGAGCGCCAGCGCGCGGACCACCACCGTCAGCGTCTGCGTGGCGGCGTTGCCGCCCATGCCCGCGACGATCGGCATGAACACCGCGAGCGCGGTGACGCGTTCGATGGTGCCTTCGAACAACGCGACGACCGACGCCGCGACAAACGCCGTCACCAGGTTGATCGCCAGCCACGGCAAACGCTTGCGCAGCGATTCCCACGGTGGTGTGGCAATGCGCTCGTCACCGGACACACCGGCGAGTCGCAACAGGTCTTCAGCGGCTTCGTCCTTGATGACGTCGATGACGTCGTCCACGGTGACGATACCGACCAGCTTGTTCTCTTCGTCAACGACCGGAACCGCGAGGAGGTTATACGACGCGACCTGGCGCGCGACTTCTTCCTGGTCGGTGTCGACGCGCACGCTCGTGACTTCCGGCGTCATGATGCGCTTGAGCGGCGTTTCCGGCGAGACCAGCAACAGGCGGCGCAACGACGTCACGCCAACGAGGTGGCGGCGCGCATCGACGATGTAGAGGTAGAAGACCATCTCGACGTCGCGCGAACTCTGCAACATCGTGATCGCTTCGCCGACCGTCAGGTCCTCGCTGAGCGCGAAGACCTGCGGGTTCATGATGCGGCCCGCGGTCTGCTCGCCGTACTCGAGGAGGCTCTCGACCTGCCCGGACTCGCGCCGGCGCATCAGCTCGAGCACTTCGGCTGACAATTCCTCCGGCAAGTAGTCAATTAATGCCGCTGCGTCATCCGACGGGATTTCCTGCAACAGCTTGGCAATTTCTTCAGCCGATCGACCGGTCAGCAGCTTGGCGCCCTCCTCGGGCCCCATTTCGCTGACCGTCTCCATGGCCAGGCGGCCGCTGCGCTCGACGAGGAGCGAAAATACGGCCTGGCGTTCTGTATCGAGAAGCGAACCGAACACCTGCGCGAGGTCGGCAGGGTGCTGTTTCTGCAGCAGGTTCAGCAGATTCGCCGTCGCGCCAATGCGGAGTAACCGCTTGACCGAGTCGAGGACGACGTCAATTCTGCGTTGCGGGCCCATTGGATCCTCGCAATTTTAGCCGCAGACGTGTGATTAGCGCCGCTTTTTTGAGGGAAGACCGAGCGAATCCAGCAGCCGTTCGTCCTCACGCCAGCCCTCGCGGACCTTCACGTGGAGATCGAGATAGACGCGCGCGTCGAAGAAGGCCTCGAGTTCCTTGCGGGCCGCCGTGCCGATCGCCTTGATCATCGAGCCGGCCTTCCCCACCAGGATCGGCTTCTGCGTCTCCCGATCGACGAGGATCGTGCAGTAGAACCGCATCAGGCCCTTGGCATCGGCCTCTTCGAACTTGTCCACGACCACGGCCGTCGAGAACGGCAGTTCGTCATGGGTTTGTTGCAACACCTGCTCGCGGACCAGCTCGGCCACGAAGAAGCGTTCGGGCTGGTCGGTCAGGTAGTCGTCGGGATAAATGGCCTCGCCCTCGGGCAGCCGCGCGAGCAGCACCTGCTCGAGTCGATCGACGTTGTCGCCGGTCTTCGCGGAGACCGGGACCATCTCTTCGAAGCCTTCCTTCTCGAACTCCAGGAGGCGCGGCAGCAGGTCGGGCTTCTTGACCAGGTCCACCTTGTTGAGGACGAGAATGCGTGGCGTCTTTGACCTGGCCACCAGGTCGAGCAGGTAACGATCGCCACCGCCACTCGCTTCGCTGGCATCAATCACCACGGCGATCAGATCCGCCTGGCTGAACGTGTCGACGGCGGAATCGACCATCCGCACGTTCAAGCGATGCAACGGCTTATGGATGCCGGGTGTGTCGAGAAAGACGATTTGTCCGGATGGCCCGATGGCCTGAGGCCCTGATGGCCCAGCCACATTCTTGACGCCGACGATGCGATTGCGGGTCGTCTGGGGCTTGTCGGAAACGATCGCAAGCTTCTGGCCGACGAGGTGATTGAGCAGCGTCGATTTGCCGGCATTCGGCCGGCCGACGAGCGCGACGAAGCCGGCCTTCATTCGCCTGCCCCGTCGCCGCTCGACACCGGCTCGAGGCGGCCCATGCGGACCCGGGTGATGCGGCGTTGCTCGGTTTCGATGAACTCCACATCCAGCCCATCAACTTCCAGGTGCTCGCCGACCGTCGGCACGCGTCCGAGACGCGACAGCAGGTAGCCGCCGACGGTCTCGAAGCCATGGCCTTCGATCACGACTTTCATCAGGTTGGCCATCTCTTCCACGTGGACGCTGCCGCTCAACAGGAACTTCCCTTGTCCTTCGTCGACGACCCGCTCGACTTCGGTGTCGTATTCATCGCGGATCTCGCCGACGATTTCTTCCAGCAGATCTTCAACCGTGACCAGGCCCGCGGTGCCGCCGTATTCATCAACGACGATCGCGCTCTGGATGCGCTTGCGCTGGAATTCCTTGAGCAGATCCGGGACGCGCTTGGTCTCCGGCACAAAGTGCGCCGGCCGGATGAACGCCGTGATGAATCCGGTCATCGGCGTACCAGGCTTCTGCTGGAGGAGGTCCTTCACGAACAGCATCCCGACCACGTTATCGAGGGTCTCCTTGAAGACCGGCAGTCGCGAGTACTGCTGCTCGCGGAAAATGGTCAGCAGCTGTTCAACCGTCGCCGTATTTTCGACCCCGATGATGTCGGGCCGCGGCGTCATCACCTCGCGCACCATCGTCTCGCGGAAGTCGGCGAGGTTGCGCAGCAGCTCGCGCGCGTCGCCTTCCTGGGCGGCGTCCTGTTGTTCCTGCTGCTCGGTGGTCGTCGCCGGCGTCGTCGCGACGGTTTCCGGCACCGTCTCGGAATGGCCGTTGCCGTTACCGCGCTCGCGGGTGCGGCTGGTCCCCATGCGAATCAGCGTGCCGGTCAGCGGACGCATCAGCCGGGCAATCGCATCGAACGACGGCAGCAACACATCGAGGACGCGTTCCGGATCGTGACGCACGATCAGCAGCGGAATCAGGTGCTCGCAGGTAATGACAATGCCGAGGATCGAGAGAATCAGGACCGGGAAGCCGGCCGAGCTGAGACCCGTGACGCGCGCCAGCAGGGCGGCGGCGATCACGGTCATGGTGCTGCTCAACATCCGGACCGGGACGAAGAAGCGGCGCGGATCTTCGAGATAGCGCCCCAGCGCATCGTCGCGATCCGTGCGCTCGGCGTGAATGCGCAGCGACAGCCGCATCAGCGCATTGAACGCCGCTGAGACCGTGCCGAGATACGTCACGGCACATCCCAGGAGGAACAACAGGAGTGGAGTCACTTTCGGTGTTTGTTGTCCGCGGCCCGCTCGATCAGCCCAACGGGCAACCCGGCTTTCCTTCGCAACCGCGCTTCGGCGCGGGCCATGCGGCCGTCATCGGCCTCGTGATCGTACCCGACCAGGTGTAACAGACCGTGTAACGCGAGGACCTTCAACTCGACCGCGACCGAATGGCCCGCATCCCTGGCCTGGCGCTTCGCCACGCCCGCCGCGATCACGACATCACCCAGGAACCCGCGTTCATCGGAGGGGAACGACAACACGTCGGTGACCGCATCCTTGCCGCGGAATTGCCGGTTGAGCGCGCGCATGCGGCGATCGGAAACCAGCGCGATGCTCAGATCGCCTTTCGCGGAGGCCGGCGCAATCTTCGACAACCACGGACCCAACCCGCGTGTGGCGGGATCGGGCGCGTCGGGGGTCGCGATGCTAACGCGTAGACGGGCCGCTGCCATACGCGTCATATGCTTTCACGATTGCCTGGACGAGCTTGTGACGAACCACGTCGCGCTCATCGAAGTGAATGAAGGAAATGCCTTCGACCTTGCCGACCACTTCCATCGCCTGGACGAGACCTGAGGTGCGCGCGCCCGGGAGATCGATCTGCGTGACGTCGCCGGTGACGACGGCCTTCGACCCGAAGCCGAGCCGCGTCAGGAACATCTTCATCTGTTCGGTGGTGGTGTTCTGCGCTTCGTCGAGGATCACGAACGCGTCATTCAAGGTGCGGCCGCGCATGAATGCGAGTGGCGCCACTTCGATCGCGCCGCGCTCGAGATACTTCTCCGCCTTTTCGACGTCGAGCATGTCGTACAGCGCGTCGTAGAGCGGGCGCAGGTACGGATTCACTTTCTCCTGAAGATCGCCAGGCAGGAAGCCGAGCTTCTCGCCCGCTTCGACGGCCGGTCGCGCGAGCACGATGCGGCTGACCTTTTTCGCGAGCAGATAACTGACCGCCTGCGCCATCGCGAGATAGGTCTTGCCGGTGCCGGCGGGGCCGATGCCGAACACGATGTCGTGGGTATCGATCGCTTCGAGGTAGCGACGCTGGTTCGGGGACTTCGCGGCGATGCGGCGCTTGCCGGCGGTGCGGAGCTGCCCGTCCTTGAGAAAGTAATCGCGCAGATCAACCGCGGCATCCTCGGCGATGAGTTGCGCGGCGGTCTTCACGTCCTTGTCGGAAATCGAGTGGCCCTGGTTGATCAGCTCGCCGAGCTGCTCCACGAGGCGCGCGACTTTCGCGGTGCTCGTCGCATCCCCTTCGACCATGAGCTCGTGCCCCTGGGTGCGGATGCGGACGTTGAGGAGGGATTCGAGTTGCCGGAGGTTATCGTCGTACGCCCCGAAGAGCGTCGTCACACCCGCCTCGGGAACCGTAACCTTGCGCATTGACGCCGTGCTGATGCTCGTATCTCCTTGTGTAACAGATACTTAACTACGTTCTAGCGCTCAAGCGTACCACATTTTGCACTTTCAGGCCCAACTCAGCGCACTCGCGCCGCCAGGGCGCGCGTCAGTTCGGCGGCCGGCATCGCTCGACCCGCTGACGCCTTCGTTCCGGCCCACATTGACGTGAAATCGCCAACGCCCTTGGCCTCGGCCTTCTGCCGCAGCGCGGCAATCGCGTTCGCCGCCAGTGGAAATGACGGCGCCGCCTCGTTCATCGGACCAATCTCTCGAATCAATCGGCCGACGATGCCGCGGGCGGGACGGCCGGTGAAGAGATTCGTCAGCGCCGTGGTTTGGGCTGCCTCACCCATCAACGCGGCTCGATGCAGCGGGTTCGTCGCCGCCTCGGGACAGAACAAATAGGCGGTTCCAACTTGAACCGCCGACGCGCCCGCCTTCATCGCTGCGGCAACGTCATTCGCATCAGCGATTCCACCGGCGGCGATCACCGGCACGTTCACCGCGCGCGAGATCTGTGACACCAGCTCGATGGTGCCGATCTGCGTGCCGAGATTCTCAGACAGGAAGATGCCGCGATGCCCCCCGGCTTCGATCCCTTGAGCGATGATTGCATCGACACCGCACCGCTCCAGATAGCGCGCTTCATCGAGCGTTGTTGCCGACGACAGAATCTTCCCGCCCCAACGCTTCACGCGCCGCATCAACGGTTCGGAAGGCAATCCAAAATGAAAGCTGACCACCGGCGGCTTGAACTCCTGCAACACCTCGGCCGCCGCATCATCAAACGGCAATCGCGCCGAGCCGGTGGGAATCGACCGCGGGTCAATGCCGAACTCCGCGAAGTACGGCGCCAGCACCTCGCGCCACGCCGCGTCACGCTCAGGATCGGGAGTGGGCTGCGTGTGAACGAAGAAGTTGACGTTGTAAGGCTTCGACGTCGCGGAGGTGATGGCGATCAGTTCCTTGCGGATCGCTTCAGGCGCGATCGTCGCGCACGGCAGCGACCCGAGCCCGCCCGCACTCGATACCGCAATCGCCAGGGGACTCCCCTGCGATCCAGCCATCGGCGCCTGAATGATGGGGAGCTCGGTTCCAAACAGACTCGCGAAGGACATGGGTGCGTACGGGTGCGTACAGGTGCGTACGGGTGCCTGGGGTGCCTAGGGGGTGGTGCCGGTGCCGGAGTGCACGTACACCCAGGCCTCGCCTCCGGATGCCAGGTCTACATGGACCCGCTTGTAGCCGAACTGCGCCTCGAAGGTATCGGCCTTCGCCAGTTCCTCGTCCGTGACCTCGAACACAGTGCCTTGGACGTTGCTCCAGTCGTCACCGGTCGGAGAGATGTTGTCGTGGTGTGTCTTGGCCAGGCGCGTGGCCAGATCGGCGTCCGTGATCTTCAGCAGCGATGGTTCGTAACCGGTGATCAGGTCCTTCTGGCCATCGAGCTTGCGCCCAAACGTCGAGAGCTGAACTTCTTCTTGTTGCAGAGATCCGTATGAAAACAGCCGAGGCATATACAGAAACACTACCAGAGAACTTACGGGCCGCGCACAATCCCTTCGGCACCCAGGCACACGTAAGCACCCGTACGCACCGGCCCCGTCAGACGTTCTTAATGTGCAGTTCCCTAAGCTGCTTCGGATCGACGGCCGACGGGGCATCGCACATCAGGTCCACGGCCTGCGTCGTCTTCGGGAACGGGATCACTTCGCGGATCGACGTTTCGCCCGACAAGAGCGCGCAGATGCGATCGAGGCCGAGCGCCAGGCCGCCGTGCGGCGGCGTGCCGTACTCGAGCGATTCAAGGAAGAAGCCGAAACGGTTCTTCGCGTCCTCGTCCGACATGCCGAGCAGGCTGAACACCTTGGCCTGGGTCTCGCGATCGTGGATACGGATGCTGCCGCCGCCGAGCTCCCAGCCGTTCAGGATCACGTCGTAGGCCTTTGCCAGGACTTTGCCGGGATCCGATTCCAGCATGTGCAGATCCTCTTCACGCGGCGCGGTGAACGGGTGGTTGACCGAGTCCCAGCGCTTCTCGTCGGCATTCCAGTCGAACAGCGGGAAGTCGGTGAGCCAGCAGAGCTCCCACTTGCCTTCCGGGATCAGTTTTTCCTTTTTCGCCACTTGCAGGCGCAACTGGCCGAGAATCTTCGACGCGGCATCCGCCGCGCCCGAGGCGAGCACGAGGAGATCTTCCTGGTTTGCGCCCGATGCCTGCAGCACGCTGCGGGCGCCCTCTTCACCAATCGCCTTCGCCGACACTTGCACGCCTTCGGCCGTGTAGCGCGTGTAGATCAATCCGCCGGCGCCGGCCTGCTTCGCCATCTCGACGAGCTCGTCGACTTCTCGACGCGAGTATTTGGCCGCGTTGGGAATCACGAAGCCGCGAATCGTACCGCCGTGCTCGACCGCCTCACGGAAGATGCCGAACGGCGACTGCGCGAACAGCGGCCCGAAGTCCTGGATCTCCATGCCGAAGCGCAGGTCGGGCTTGTCCGATCCGTACTTCGCGATGGCCTCCGCATACGCCATCCGCCTGAACGGCCGCGGAATGTCGACGCCAATTTCCTTGAAGCACGCGGCCAACGCGCCTTCGACGATCTCGAAGATCAGCGGCGGCGTGGCAAATGAGACCTCGAGGTCCACCTGCGTGAATTCCAGCTGCCGATCGGCGCGCAGCGCCTCGTCGCGGAAGCATCGGGCGATCTGCACATAGCGGTCGAAGCCGGCGATCATCAGGATCTGCTTGAAGATCTGCGGTGACTGCGGCAGCGCGTAGAACTCGCCTGGATGGACGCGGGCCGGCACCAGGAAATCGCGCGCACCCTCAGGCGTCGACTTGGTGAGGATCGGCGTTTCAATTTCGTAGAAGCCCTGCTCGTCGAAGTATTTCCGCAACGCCATCGTGATGCGATGGCGCAGGCCGATGTTGTGCTGCAACTGCGGGCGGCGCAAATCCAGATAGCGATACTTGAGACGCGTCTCTTCCGACACGTTCTGGTCTTCCGCAATCGAGAACGGCGGCGTCTTCGCTTCGTTGAGGATGCGCACTTCCGTCGCGCGCACTTCCACTTCGCCGGTCGGCAGGTCCTTGTTGACCGTTTCCGCCGAGCGGCTCTCGACCTCGCCAAGGATCGCGACGACGAACTCCGAGCGCAGGCGCTTGGCGCGCTCGAGCAACGCGCCGTTTTCGATCACGACTTGCGTCAACCCGTGGCGATCGCGGATGTCGAGAAACAGCAGCGAGCCCATGTCGCGGACACGGTGCACCCAGCCCAGCAGCACGACCTGCTGGCCGACGTCTGCCGGCCGAAGCGCGCCACAGGTGTGAGTACGAGCGAGGGATCCGAGCTGTTCTGCCATTGCCTAATTCTTTGACTTGAGAAATGCGGCCACGGCGGCGCGCGGTTGTTGTTCGTCCTGGCGCGTCGCGAGGGTGCGTATATTCACAGTACCCGCATCCAGCTCCGGTTTGCCAATCACGGCTGCGTATGGAATGCCCCGCGCCTGCGCATACTGGAATTGCTTGACCACGATGCCCTTCTGATTGTCCTCGGCCGGCGACTCGGGATACAGCTCGACACGCAGTCCGGCCGCGCGCAATTCAGTGGCCAACGCCAGATACAAGTCGGCGCGATGCGCGAACCACTGCACCACCATCACGTCAGCCGGCGCCGAGATCACCGACGCGGGGAACATCTTGCGCTCCGCCATCACGACCAGGATGCGCTCGAGACCGAGCGAGATGCCGCTGGCGGGAATCTGCTCCCCCGAGAACATGCCGATCAGGTCGTCGTAGCGGCCGCCGCCGCCGAGGCTGCCGGCCAGGTCGGCCACGCGAATCTCGAAGATCGGCCCGGTGTAATACGACAGGCCGCGCGCCAGGCTGCGGTCGAGGACCAGATGCGCCCCCGCACTGGTGCTCTGGCAGAGCGCGAAGATCTGCCGCAACTCCTCAATCCCCGCCTTGCCATCGGCATTCAACCGCGCTGACTGTTCGGCCATCCACTGGGCCAGGTTCGCCGGCGGCGCGCCATTCAACTGTTCGAGCAGCGTGTCCGCCGCCGCGGCCGACAGGCCTTTCCCGCCGAGTTCCTTGCGCACGCCGTCGATGCCAATCTTGTCGGCCTTGTCCATGATGACGAGCGCCGCACCGTGCAGTTCCGCAGGCACGCCCGCATCGGCCAGCACCGCGTTCAGCAGTTTGCGGTGATTGACGACGATCTGGAAATCCGTGAACCCCAGCTTGAGCAACACGTCGGAGGCCGCGGACAGTAACTCCGCTTCGACCGTCATCGACGTCGACCCGATCGCGTCCACGTCGCACTGGTAGAACTCGCGGAACCGACCCTTCTGCGGCCGGTCGGCGCGCCACACCGGTTGAATCTGATACCGCTTGAAGAACTTCGGCAGCTTCGAGCGATATTCGGCGACGACGCGCGCCAGCGGCACGGTGACGTCGTAGCGAAGCGCCAGATCCGCCTGCCCCGTCTCGGCGCCTTCGCCGCGCTTGAGGATCTTGAAGATCAGGCGATCGCCTTCCTCGCCGTACTTGCCCTGCAGCGTCTCGAGATTCTCGACCGAGGGCGTTTCGAGCGGCTCGAACGCGTACTTCTGATACACGTCGGCAATCACGCCGATGACGTACTGCCGGCGCCGCACGTCTTCCGGGAGGAAGTCGCGCATCCCGCGTGCTGGACCGGTGTTCACTTGAAGCCCAGCGGCCGGGTCGGCCGGCTTTCCGTCGAGTAATCGAGGCGGTAGTTTACGTAATTCTCCGCGTACCAGCGGATCTCGCCGATCTCGGCGTCGGTCAACTGGCGCTTCACCTTGCCGGGGCTGCCCATCACCAGCGAACCGGCAGGAATGCGCGTGCCTTCGGGCAGCAACGTCCCCGCGGCGATGATGCAATCGTGCTCGACGTGGACGCCGTTCAGCAGGATGGCGCCCATGCCGATCAGCACGCGATCCTCGATCGTCGTGCCGTGCACGACCGCCGAATGCCCGACCGTGACCTCGTCACCAATCGTCGTCGGATGCGTATCGCGCATCACGTGGATCATCGTCAGGTCCTGGATATTGGTGCGCTTGCCGACGCGGATCTGATTGACGTCGCCGCGGATCACGACGTTCATCCACACCGATGACTCGGCGCCGATCTCGACGTCGCCAATCACCTGCGCGCTCTGATCGACGTACGCGCTGGCGTCGACAGTGGGCCTCGTGTTTTTGAAGGAGCGCAGCATTGTTAAGACCCTAAGACCCTAGGACTCTAGGACCTCAGATTTTTGGAAGCGTCACTCCCCGCTGCGCTTGGTACTTGCCCTTCTTGTCCTTGTACGAGATCTCGCACGGCTCGTCGCTCTGGAAGAACAACACCTGCGCAATGCCTTCGTTGGCGTAGATCTTCGCCGGCAGCGGCGTGGTGTTCGAGATCTCGATCGTGACGTGGCCTTCCCACTCCGGCTCGAACGGCGTGACGTTGACGATAATGCCGCAGCGCGCGTAGGTGGACTTGCCGAGGCAGATCGTCAGGACGTCGCGCGGGATCCGGAAGTACTCCACGGTGGACGCCAGCGCAAACGAGTTCGGCGGCACGATGCACTCGTCGCCCTTGATGTCGACGAACGACTTTGGATCGAAATTCTTCGGGTCCACCACCGTGTTGTAGACGTTAGTGAACACCTTGAATTCATTCCCGACACGGCAGTCGTAGCCGTACGAAGACACGCCGTACGACACCACGCCGGCACGCACCTGCCTGTCCTCGAACGGCTCGATCATGCCGTGTTCGAGAGCCATTCGCCGAATCCACTTGTCGGGCCTAATCGACATCGATCCTCGACCGTCTGAACGCTCGTCGGAACGTCCGTGTGAACGACTGTTAGAGTTCCATTCCTCTGAAGAAGTAGCCCAACTCGTACGCCGCCGTCTCCGGCGCATCCGAGCCGTGCGTCGCGTTGTTGTCGATCGACGCGCCGAAGTCCTTGCGCATCGTTCCGGCCTCGGCCTTTGCCGGATCGGTCGCGCCCATCAGGTCGCGCCATTTCTTGATTGCGCCCTCGGCCTCGAGGCACATCACGACGCACGGGCCCGACGACATGAAGTCCGTCAGGCCGCCGAAGAACGGGCGGGCCTTGTGCACGTAGTAGAAGCCTTCGGCTTCGGCCTTGCTCATGTGAATCATGCGCATGCCGACGACGCGAAAGCCGGCCGCTTCAATGCGGGCCAGAATTTGTCCTGAGACGCCTTTTTTGACGGCGTCCGGCTTGATGATTGCAAAAGTACGTTCCATATCCGAGCAATTCTACCTCGGGAGTTCCCGCGCCGGATAGCATCCCAACACCTTCACGAACACCGTCCGCTCGGCCAGGCCGGCCAGTGCCGCCTGCATCCGGGGCGAGGCAATGTGCCCCTCCACGTCGATGTAAAAGACGTATTCCCACGGCGTCCCGGGCCGCGGCCGGGACTCGAGCTTCGTGACGTTGAGCCCCTCATCGGCGATGACATTCAGGCATCGGACCAGTGCGCCGTGTTCGTGGCGCGTCGACAGCACCATCGAGACCTTGGCCGCAATCCGCGGGTCGCATTCCGCCGGCGACGCCGCGACGACCACGAACCGGGTGTAGTTGACCGCCTGGTTGGCGATATCGCGCTGCAAGACGGTCAGCCCGAAGTGCGACCCGGCCTCCTCGCTTGCAATCGCCGCTTCGGTGGGATTATTGAGATCGCGCACGTGCTTCGCCGCGAGCGCGGTGTTCGCGGCGCTGACACCTTCGCAGCCCTTTAGGGACGAGAGGAACTCGCTGCACTGCGACAGTGCTTGCGGATGCGAATGGATGCGGCGCAGCGAATCCACCGGCACGTCGGCCACGCCGAGCAGGCAGTGCCGCACGTCCACGATCTCTTCGCCCACGATCGACAGGTTGAAACGCAGCAGCAAGTCGTACGACTCGTAGACCGATCCCGCCGTCGTGTTCTCGATCGGCAGCATGGCGCGATCGACGTGACCATCGATCACCGCTTCGAGCATCTCCCTGAACGCGGCGTAGGCCTTAAAGCCCACCGGCCGCTGCGCCACGGCCGAATGTTGCAGCGCCGCCTGATGGCCATACGCGCCCTCGGTCCCCTGGAACCCGACCCGCAGTTCCTGCGCGGCGTCCGACGCGCTCGTCTGCAGCGCGTCCTCCTGGCGCCGCACCGAGTCGTCCAGGATCTCGCGGAAGATGCGCCGCACGAACGCCGGATCGAGTCCCAGCCGCTCGCCGTACGTCGAGCGATGCTGCAACAAGGCGGTTTCACGGTCCGCATCGCGCACCGGGCCGTCTTCACCGGCTTTCACGCTGGCGATCTCGCGCGACAACCGCGCGCGCTCGCCGAGCGCCGACACCAGCACCGCATCGATGTCGTCGAGACCCTTCCGCAACGCCGCAAGATCCTGGCTCGTCATAAGTCATCCCTGAAAAACAAAACCGCCGCTTCGATTGCTCGAGGCGGCGGTGTGAACTGCGAACTGTGTACTGAGAACTGCTCGCCCTACGCCACACGCCTCCCCGGACCGCTCGTAAAGCGGTCATTGGTAAACGAGGTAAACCGGGCGGCCGGGAAACGCACGACGCGCAGTATAGCTCAGGTCCGGGATGGCAGCGCTTATGCAGCTTAATCCTCGGGGGACTTATGAGAACTGCGATTGCGTTCGTGATGGCACTGGGAATTGGTGCCGGCATCTCAACCGTTTCGGCGCGAGAGCAAGGCGATGCCAAAAAGTATGACAAGGGCTCCACGGTCACGCTCCAGGGCTGCGTGGTGGCCGCGGAAAAGAAGGACACGTTCGTCCTGACCAACGTCCGTGAATGGCCCATTGGCAACAGCGACATGGGCAAGTACGGCAAGCGCTACTACTGGATCGACAAGAACGCCAAGGACTTCCGCGCCCATGGCGGCCACACGATTCAACTCACCGGCAAGATCACCGACGTGGAGAAATCGGAGATCGACGTGAAGCCCGGCGAGTCGGGTCTCGGCACGACGGTTGAGGTCGAAGGACCCGGCAGAGACGTGAAAACGACGGCAGAGAACGCCCAGGTGGGTGCCATAACCGGAATGTCCGGGAAGGACATTCCGATCACGCTGCTCAAACTGAAGATCGACGACGTCAAGATGGTCGCGGCGAACTGCGACCAGCAGTAGAGATCTACGACTTCTTCATTACGTCAACCAGAGCCTGGCCCATGTCGGCCGGGCTCTTCACCACTCGCACGCCGGCCGCCGTCAAGGCGGCCATTTTTTCGCCCGCCGTACCCTTGCCGCCGGCGATGATCGCGCCCGCGTGACCCATGCGGCGTCCCGGCGGCGCCGTCTGGCCGGCGATGAAGGCGACGATTGGCTTCTTGAAGTGCTGCTTGATCCACGCCGCCGCTTCTTCCTCGGCCGAACCGCCGATCTCCCCAATCATGATCACCGCGTCGGTGTCCGGATCGTCCTGGAACAGCCCGAGCGCATCGATGTGCGTCGTGCCGATCAGTGGATCGCCGCCGATGCCGATGCACGTGCTCTGTCCGAGGCCCTGGCGCGTCAACTGATCGATCGCTTCATAGGTCAGCGTGCCGCTCTTGGACACGATGCCGATGCGGCCTTCCTTGCAGATGTTCGCGGGAATGATGCCCGCCTTACCCTTGCCCGGCGAGATGATGCCCGGGCAGTTCGGTCCGATCAAGCGCGTGTTCGGGAGGTCGCGGATGAAGGTCATCGCCTTCATCATGTCCACGACGGGAATGCCTTCGGTGATCGCGACCACCAGGGCGACGCCCGCATCGGCCGCTTCCATGATCGCGTCAGCGGCAAATGGCGGCGGCACGAAGATCACCGACGCATTCGCGCCGGTCTCTTTGACCGCATCCGCCACCGTGTTGAAGACCGGCCAGCCTTCGTGCGTCGTGCCGCCCTTGCCGGGCGTGACGCCGCCGACGACGTTGGTGTGATACGCCTGCGCGGCTTTCGCGTGGAACGTGCCTTCGCGTCCGGTGATGCCCTGGACGATCAGTCGCGTGTTCTTATCGAGGAGGACGGCCATTACTTGCCGCCTTTCCCGGGGCCCCCGCCGCGCGTATTTTGCGCGGTGGGGTGGACAAGGGCCACGGATTTGTCGGCGCCCTCACCCATCGTGTCGGCGGTTGCAAAGTTCAACCCGCTCTCGGCGAGCATCTTCTTCCCTTCGTCCACGTTCGTGCCTTTCATGCGAATGACAATCGGCACGGGAACTCCCAACTCCTTGACCGCGGCAATCACGCCGGCCGCGAGCACGTCGCAGCGCAGGATGCCGCCGAAGATGTTGATGAACACGGCCTTGACGTTCTTGTCCATCATCAGGATGCGGAACGCGTTTTTGATCTGCTCGGCGTTGGCGCCGCCGCCCACGTCCAGGAAGTTTGCGGGCTCGCCACCCGACAGCTTGATGATGTCCATCGTCGCCATGGCGAGGCCGGCGCCGTTGACCATGCAGCCGATGTTGCCATCGAGACGGATGTAGTTCAGCGAGAACTTCGACGCTTCGACTTCCAGCGGATCCTCTTCGGCCGTGTCGCGCAGTTCGCGGATGTCGGGGTGCCGATAGAGCGCGTTGTCGTCGAAGTTCATCTTCGCGTCGAGCGCGAGCAGGTCGCCGGTCTTGGTGACGATCAGCGGATTGATCTCGAGGATCGACGCGTCGGTGGCGATGAACGCGTTGTAGAGGGACAGCATCATCTTGACGCCCTTCTTCAGCGAATCGCCGCTCAAGCCGAGCGCAAACGCGAGGCGCTGCGCCTCGAACGCCTGCAGGCCCACCGCCGGATTGATAAAGATCTTGTGGAGCTTCTCCGGGTGCTTCTCGGCGACTTCCTCGATTTCGACGCCGCCCTCTTTACTGACCATGAGGACGATGCGCTTGGAAGAGCGGTCGAGGACCAGGCCGAGATACAGCTCGCGATCGATGGCGAGGCCTTCCTCGACGAGCAGCCGCGACACGCGTTGCCCCTCAGGACCGGTCTGGTAGGTGACCAGCGTCTTGCCGAGCAGGTCGCGCGCGATCCACTCCGCTTCCCCGCCGGACTTGGCCAGCTTGACGCCACCAGCCTTACCGCGGCCGCCGGCATGAATCTGCGCCTTGACGACGGAGATGGGTCCGCCGAGGCGCTTGGCGATGTCGTGAACTTCTTCGGGGGTGAAGGCCACTTCCCCGCGGGGAACCGGCACTCCGTATTTGGCAAGGACAGCTTTGGCTTGGTACTCGTGGATTTTCATGAATGCGGGACTAGTTTATTACAGGTCATCAGGTCATCAGGTCATCAGGTCATCAGGTCACCGGACCATCAGGTCAGCGGGGCATCAGGATGCTGATCGCAGCAACTTCAACGTTTGAGAGGCTCCGATCGCGCAGTTTCACCGTACGTTGCCGGGCTCACTCCCGGAATTTGGCGACGTAGCCCTCGGCAACGGTTCTGCACGCGTATTCGCGGAGGCAAATCGATGGAAGGAACCTATCGCGACCTATTGGTTTGGCAGAAGAGCATGGCACTGGTCGAGCGGCTCTACTCGGTTAGCGAAAGATTCCCGCGTTCCGAGGCATTTGGGCTCACTTCGCAAATGCGTCGAGCCGGCGTCTCCATTCCGTCCAGCATTGCCGAAGGCAAAGCCCTCGGCGGCAGGAACTATCCCAAACACATCAAAATTGCGCTTGGTTCAGAAGCGGAGCTTCAGACGCAGTTGGAACTCGCCCGTCGCCTGACAATTCTTAGTGAGGGGGATGCCAGAGACCTGATCCTACGCACGTCCGAGGTTGGACGCATGCTTGTCGGACTCCTGAGAACCCTCAGCACCCCTGATGACCCGATGACCCGATGACCTGATGACCCGATGGCCTGATAACCTGATGACCCGATGACCTGATGACCCGATGGCCTGATGACCTGATGACCTGCTAATATCAAGAGTTGTCAGGCCCTCATGCATCCTCATAAAGCGTTTTCCTCATCCATCGGCTCGAAATTCCTCATCGCGTTCACCGGTTTGTCTCTACTCGTCTTCTTGATTGCTCATCTCGCAGGCAATTTGCTGTTCATCGCCGGACCGGACGCGTTCAACGAGTATTCGCACAAGCTCATAAGCAATCCCCTGATTTACGGCGCCGAGCTCGGGCTCGTCGCGGTATTTCTGCTCCACATCGTCAAGACCGTCGGCATGGTGGCCGGCAGTTACGCCGCTCGCCCGCAGGGCTATGCCAAAAAGAAGTGGGCGAAGACCAAGAACGACCGCAGCCGCAAGAGCGTGTCCTCGGCAACGATGATCGTGACCGGGACCATCACGCTGCTGTTCGTCATCACCCACCTGGCGACGTTCAAATACGGCGCCTACTACGAGACCGAAGCCGGCATTCGTGACCTGTATCGACTGCAGCTGGCCGTCTTCAGCAGTCCCGTCTATGTCGCCTTCTACATCGTGGCGATGGGCGTGATCGTGTTTCACCTCTGGCACGGCGCCTCGAGCGCGGCGCAGTCGTTTGGCATCAACAGCCCGACCTGGTCGCCACGCATTCAATGGATAGGGCGCGGCCTCGCCGTGCTGATCGGCGTGGGCTTCGCGATCCTGCCGGTCTACACCTTCTTCGTGGGAGCGCGGTCATGATTTTGGATGCGCGCATTCCGAGCGGCCCGATTACCGATAAATGGGATCGCCGCAAGTTCGAGAACAAGCTCGTCAACCCTGCGAACCGGCGCAAGCACCAGATCATCGTCGTCGGCACCGGCCTGGCGGGCGCGTCCGCGGCCTCGTCGCTGGGCGAGATGGGCTACAACGTCAAGGCGTTCTTCATCCACGACAGCCCGCGCCGCGCGCACAGCATTGCGGCGCAGGGCGGCATCAACGCCGCCAAGAACTACCGCAACGACGGCGACAGCGTCTATCGGCTGTTCTACGACACGATCAAGGGCGGCGACTACCGCTCGCGCGAAGCCAACGTCTACCGGCTCGCGCAGACGTCGGTCAACATCATCGACCAGTGCGTCGCCCAGGGTGTGCCGTTCGCGCGTGAATACGGCGGCCTGCTCGACAACCGCTCGTTCGGTGGCGCGCAGGTCTCACGCACCTTCTACGCGCGCGGCCAGACGGGCCAGCAGCTGCTGCTTGGCGCCTACCAGTCGCTGATGCGGCAGGTCGACGCGAAGACGGTCACGCTCTTCCCGCGGCGCGAGATGCTCGACCTCGTCACCATCGACAACAAGGCCCGCGGCATCGTCGTGCGAAACCTCGTCACTGGCGAGCTCGAGTCACACCAGGCCGATGCGGTGCTGCTCTGCACCGGCGGCTACGGCACGGTGTTTTACCTCTCGACCAACGCCATCAATTCGAACGTCACCGCGGCGTGGCGCGCCCACAAGCGCGGCGCCTACTTCGCGAATCCCTGCTTCACGCAGATTCACCCGACCTGCATTCCCGTCAGTGGCGATCACCAGTCGAAGCTGACGCTGATGTCGGAAAGCCTTCGCAACGACGGCCGCGTGTGGGTCCCGAAACAGCAGGGCGACAAGCGGCAGCCGTCGCAGATCCCGGAAGCGGACCGCGACTACTACCTCGAACGCCGCTATCCGAGCTTCGGCAACCTCGTCCCGCGCGACGTCGCGTCGCGAGCCGCGAAGGCGGTGTGCGACGAAGGCCGCGGCGCCGGCGATTCGGGCTTGTCGGTGTATCTCGATTTCCAGGACGCGATCAAGCGGCAGGGCGAAGAAACGATCAAGGCGCGCTACGGCAACCTGTTCGACATGTATCGCCGCATCACCGACGAGAACCCCTATCAGGTGCCGATGCGCATCTACCCCGCCGTCCACTACACGATGGGCGGCTTGTGGGTGGACTACAACCTGCAGTCGACGATCCCCGGCTTGTTCGTGCTGGGCGAAGCGAACTTCTCGGATCACGGCGCCAACCGCCTCGGCGCCAGCGCGCTGATGCAGGGCCTGGCCGATGGTTATTTCGTGGCGCCTTACACGGTCGCGAACTACCTCGGTGGCGCGGCGCTGCCGAAGGTCACCGACACCGACGCGGCATTCGCGGAGGCGAAACACCAGTCCCAGGAACGCATTAACAAGGTGCTGTCGGTGAAGGGCAACCGCACCGTCCGCGAATTCCACCGCGCCATCGGCGCCATCTGCTGGGACAAGGTCGGCATGGCGCGCACCGAGGAAGGGCTGACGCAGGCGATCGCCGAAATCCGCCAGTTGCGTGATGAGTTCTGGCAGGACGTCAGCGTCCCGGGCGAGGCGAACAACCTCAATCCGGGCCTCGACTACGCCGGCCGCGTCGCCGATTACATGGAGTTCGCGGAAGTCCTGGCGCTCGATGCGCTCGAACGGCGCGAATCCTGCGGCGGCCACTTCCGCGAGGAATACCAGACACCCGACGGCGAAGCGCTCAGAAAAGACGACGAGTATTCGTACGTCGCCGCGTGGGAATTCAAGGGGGTCGGCACACGACCCGCACTGCACAAGGAGGCCCTCGCGTTCGAAGAGGTCCATCCGTCGCAGCGGAGCTACAAGTGATGAAAGTGAATCTGAAAGTCTGGCGGCAGGCCGGTCCGAATCAAGCCGGCCGCCTCGTCGAATACGCCGCCGACAACGTCCATCCCGACATGTCGTTCCTCGAGATGCTCGACGTCGTCAACGAATCGCTGATCAAGAAGGGCGAGGACCCGATCGCGTTTGACTCAGACTGCCGCGAAGGCATCTGCGGCAGCTGCGGCCTGGTGATCGACGGCATCCCGCACGGGCCCGATAAGGGCGCCACGACCTGCCAGGTGCACATGCGCCGGTTCAGGAACGGCGACACCATCACCATCGAACCGTTCCGCGCCCGCGGCTTCCCCATCATCAAGGACCTGGTCGTCGATCGATCCGCGTTCGATCGCATCATTGCGGCCGGCGGCTACGTCTCGATGAATGCCGGCGGCGCGCCGGACGCCAACGCGATTCCGATCGCCAAGGACATTTCCGACCAGGCGATGGACTCGGCGCAGTGCATCGGCTGCGGCGCCTGCGTGGCGGCCTGCAAGAACGCCGCAGCGCACCTCTTCACGTCGGCAAAGATCACGCACCTCGGCCTCTTGCCGCAAGGCGAAGCCGAACGCGGCCGCCGCGTGGTGCGCATGGTCGAGCAGATGGACGCCGAAGGCTTCGGGATGTGTTCGAACGAAGGGGAATGCGAAGCGGTGTGCCCGAAGGAAATCTCGATCTCGAATATTGCCAGGATGAATCGAGATTTTCTGAAAGCCATCGTCAGCTGACGTTTGGAGAGCGGGGGCTTCAGCCCCCGCCACAGCGCAGCGACGGCTAAAGCCGTCGCTCTCCAAAGGTCTCTATCTATACGCCGATCACATCAACCAGTTCTTTGACAGCGCCGGCGGACTTGTTGAACGCGGCCTGCTCTTCGGCAGTGAGCTTGATCTGGATGATCTGCTCGACGCCCTTCGCGCCTAGCTTGACCGGGACGCCGACGAACAGGTCGTTGACGCCGTATTCGCCCTGCAGGAACACCGAGCACGGCATGATCTTCTTCTGATCCTTCAGGATCGCTTCCACCATCAACGCCGCCGACGCACCGGGCGCATACCAGGCGCTGGTGCCAACCAGCTTGGTGATTTCCGCGCCGCCATTGGCGGTGCGCTCGCAAATCGCCTTGATGCGATCCGCCGACATCAATTCCGTAATCGGAATGCCCGCCACCGTCGTGAAGCGCGGCAGCGGCACCATCGTGTCGCCGTGGCCGCCGAGGACGAAGGACGAGACATTTTCCACCGACACGCCAAGTTCCATCGCGATGAAGGTGCTCATCCGCGCCGAGTCCAGCACGCCGGCCATACCGATGACGCGCTCGCGCGGGAACTTGCTGAGGCGATACACCGCCTGCGACATCGCGTCGAGCGGGTTGGCCACCGGCACGATGATGCAGTTCGGCGAGTGCTTGACCACTTCCGTCACCACGTCCTGCATGATCTTGTAATTCACGTTCAGCAGGTCGTCGCGGCTCATCCCGGGCTTGCGGGGCACGCCGGAGGTAATGACGACGACGTCGGAGTTCGCGCTTTCCGAGAAATCCTTGGTGCCGACGCCGATGACGCGCGATGCCGAGCCTTCGATCGGGCACGATTCATAGATATCGAGGGCGACGCCGGCCGCCTTCGTTTCCGCAATGTCAACGACAACGACGTCAGCGAGCTCTCGCTGCGCGATCGAACGCGCGACCGTTGCGCCAACATTTCCCGCACCACCGACGACCGTCACTTTCCGATTCATGCATCAACTCCGTTAGGTCAGATTCCCTTGCCACGCGATTTTTTCTGCCGGTTGTCCACAGAAACTGTGGAAAACCGTGTGGAAAAGACGCCATGAACGCCGTGTAACGCGCGCGATCCGGAACAAATCAGCGGATTGCACCAAACGTGGTGCGTTACACACCTCACGAACGGATTATTATATTCGTTCAGCCGAACGTTCACGCGGACGTTCAGACAAACGTTCACCACACGACCCGGACGCATCCTTCCATGAAAATTGTAGTTGCCGACGATCTTCCGAAGACTGCCCTCGAACTGCTTCGCGCCGAGGGGTGGGATGTCGACGCCAAGTCAGGTCGATCACCCGAAGAATTATCCAAGGACCTGGCCGACGCTGACGCGTTGGTCGTCCGCAGCGCGACCAAGGTGACGCCGGACATCATCGCGGCCGGCAAGAAGTTACGGGCGATCGCGCGCGCCGGCACCGGTGTTGACAACGTCAACGTCGAAGCCGCCAGCGCCCGCGGCATCGTCGTGATGAACGCGCCCGGCGCCAACAGCATCAGCGTCGCCGAACTGGCGATGGCACAGCTCCTCTCCCTCGCCCGCAAGCTTCCCGCCGCCGATGCGTCGATGAAGGCCGGCAAGTGGGACAAGAAATCGTTCCTGGGCGAAGAAGTGCGCGGTAAGGTGCTCGGCCTGGCCGGGCTCGGCCGAATTGGCCAGGAAGTCGCGCGCCGCGCGCAGGCGTTCGAGATGAGCGTGATCGCGCACGATCCGTTCATTGCTTCAAATGTGGCCGCGGACCTGGGCATCGAACTGGTTTCGATGGACGACTTGTGCGCGCGGGCGGACTACCTCTCGCTCCACATGCCCTCGACGCCGCAAACCAGGCACACGTTCAACGCGGAACGGCTGGCCAAGTGCAAGAAGGGCTTGAAGATCATCAACACGGCGCGCGGTGAACTGATCGACGAACCGGCGCTCGTCGCGGCGATCCAGGGCGGCCAGATCGGCGGAGCGGCGCTCGACGTCTACACGTCAGAACCGACGACCGATCAGACCTTGCAGCAGCTGCCGCAAGTCGTCGCCAGCCCGCACATCGCGGCGTCCACCAAAGAAGGCCAGGAGCTGGTTGGCGTCGAAACGGCCACGGCGCTCCGGGATTTCCTCAAGACCGGCGTGATTCGTAATGCCGTCAACTTCCCTTCGGTCGCCCCGGAAGAATTCCAGAAAATCCAGCCGTACGTCGAACTCGCCAAGCAGCTCGGTTCGCTGCTCGGCCAGATGGGCGAAGCGCGCATCGAAGCGCTCACCGTCCGTTATTACGGCGAATTGGCCTCCGGCAACCATCCGCTGATCGCGAATGCGGCCCTCGTTGGCCTGTTCCAGGCGATCTTGTCGGACACCGTCACCGAAGTGAATGCGCGCGCGGTCGCCAAGGCCCGCGGCATCGAGCTGACCGAGTCCGCGAGCACGCGCCTGCGCAGCTTCCGCAGTCTCCTGTCCGTCAAGCTGCACACCAGCGCCGGCGAACGCCACGTCGAAGGCACCATCGTCCATGGCTTCGGCCCGCGCCTGGTGCTGCTGAACGGCGTGCCGCTCGACGCGCAACTGCCGGGCACGACGATCCTCTTCATGAACAACGATCAGCCCGGCGTCATCGGCGAGATCGGCACGATCCTCGGGAAGCACGGCATCAACATCGCGAACTTCGGCCTGGGCAGAAACGAACAGGGCGCGGTCGCGGCCGTCAATGTCGATGAGAAGCCCGATCAGAAGATCGGCGAGAGCGTGATGAAGGAAATCTGCGGGTTGAAGGCTGTGAAGAACGCCTGGTTGGTCCGAGTGTAGAGGCGGGCCTTCAGGCCCGCTTGCAGGCGCGTCTGAAGACGCGCCTCTACGGGAGTCGAATCGTCTGGGTGATGCCCGTGGAATCTACGAGCGTCACTGACGTCTCTTCCACTTTCACCACTGAATAGCCGTTTGACAATTTGTCGCCGGCCTTCGCAAACACCATCGCACCGTTATCGCTGATGATCGCGGTCAGCACCGTCACACCGGCGTCGGCGTTCGACGCGATTCCCGACAACTTGAAGATCGGCAACTGCGGCACCGGCTCGGTCACGGGCAGTGGCGGTGGCGGCGCCGTGGGCGCGGCGTCACGATCGTGGAATCCGGTCGAGCGAATCGGCGCGCGCGCGCCGTAGACAAACGGATTGCGGCCGCGACTCGGCAGCGGCGGCTCCGCCATGCGCTGCCGCAGCGTTTCGGCGCGAGGCACGGCGTTGGCGGGCGACCCAAGCGGCCGCGGCCCGCTCGACACTCCGGCTGATTGCGCCGGCGACGGACCGTTCACGACCGACGACCCCATCCACCCGGCGGCGAGCGCCAGCGTCACCATCATGGCGACCGATCGGGTCGTGAGCGTCACTGCCATTACTGAATTGAATCTACAGGAAATAACGGCCCAGTGGTATACTTCGACGTGCACCCCAATTCGGTCGAGCGTCTACCATTTACGCTGACTGAATCGTCGGTCCTCGCCGTAATCCCCGCGCGGTTCGACGCCACCCGACTCCCCGGAAAAATTCTCGCCGACATCGCCGGCAAGCCGATGATCGAACACGTGTATCGGCGCGCGGCCGCGGCGTCGAACGTGCACGCCGTGATTGTCGCAACCGATGACGAACGGATCGCCTCGGCTGTCCGGGCGTTCGGCGGCGCCGCGTTGATGACCCGCGCCGACCACGTCAGCGGCACCGACCGCATCGCCGAGGTCGTCAGCCAACTGCCCTGCCGCGTGGTCGTGAACGTCCAGGGCGACGAGCCCCTGATCGAGCCGGCGACCATCGATGCCGCGGTCGCGCCGATGCTCGCCGACGCCACGCTCGAAATGAGCACGGTCAGCCGCCCGTGGGCATCCGCCGATGAATTTCGCAGTCCGCACGTCGTCAAGGTGGTCACCGATTTAGCTGGAAACGCGCTGTATTTCTCCCGCGCCCCGCTGGCTGGGGCCAGGGCCCACGTCGGGCTCTACGTTTATCGGCGCGACACCCTGTTGAAGTTAGCCGCCCTGCCGGCCGCCCCGCTCGAGCGGGAAGAGTCGCTGGAGCAGCTGCGCGCCCTCTCGAACGGCATTCGCATTCGCGTCGTCGACACGCGGCACATCGCCGCCGGCGTGGATACCCCTGAAGACCTCGATCGTGTGCGCTCGATGATGTTGACCCATTCCCGGACCTGAGACCTCGATGGAAAACAGCGAACCAAAGAACGCGGCGCGTCAGACCAAATACATCTTCGTCACCGGCGGCGTCGTGTCGTCACTCGGCAAGGGTCTCGCCGCGGCATCGATCGGCGCCTTGCTCGAGGGCCACGGCTACAAGGTGACCCTGCAGAAGTTCGACCCGTACATCAACGTCGATCCGGGCACGATGAGCCCGTATCAGCACGGTGAGGTCTACGTCACCGATGACGGCGCCGAGACGGACCTGGATTTGGGTCACTACGAGCGCTTCACCAGCATGACGGCGACGCGCAACAGCAACTGGACGACCGGCAAGATCTACATGTCGGTGATCCAGAAGGAGCGCCGCGGCGATTATCTCGGCCGAACCGTCCAGGTGATTCCGCACATCACCAACGAGATCAAGGACTGCATCCGCCAGGCCGGGCGCGATGTCGACGTCGTGCTGGTCGAAATCGGCGGCACGGTCGGCGACATCGAGTCCCTCCCCTTCCTCGAGGCGATTCGACAGTTCCGCCAGGACGTGGGACGCGAGAACACCATCTATGTGCACCTGACGCTGGTGCCCTACATCGGCGCCGCCGGCGAGCTCAAGACCAAGCCGACGCAGCACAGCGTCCGCGACCTGCGGTCGATCGGCATCCAGCCCGACATCCTGCTGTGCCGCACCGATCGCATCCTGGCGCGCGACATCAAGCAGAAGATTGCGCTGTTCTGCGACGTCAACGAAGAAGCGGTCATCACCGCCAAGGACGTCTCGACGATTTACGAGGTGCCGATCGCGCTGCGCGAAGAGGGCCTCGACTCGGTCGTCCTCAAATACCTCCACCTGCCGCCGAGCGAATCGCGGATGCAGCCGTGGGAGGAACTGGTCCAGCGCATCAAGAATCCCGAGGACGAGATCACCATCCACGTCGTCGGCAAGTACACGGGCTACGAGGATTCCTACAAGTCACTGAACGAAGCGCTGTATCACGGCGGCTTCGCGAATCGCGTCCGCATCAACATTCAGTGGGTGGAGTCGGAAGCCCTCGAACAGGAAGGCGGCTCGCGCCTGCTCGAAGGCGCCAACGCGATCCTGGTGCCGGGCGGCTTCGGCTCGCGCGGCACGCGCGGCATGATGAAGGCGTCCGAATACGCGCGTCTGCACAGCATCCCCTTCTTCGGGATCTGCTATGGATTCCAGTGGGCCACCGTCGAATATGCGCGCAACGTGTGCGGGCTCGATGGCGCCGACTCCACCGAAGTCGACGAAGCCGCGCCGCACAAGGTGATCTACAAGCTGCGCGATCTGCTCGGCGTCGACGAGCTGGGCGGCACGATGCGCCTCGGTCGATATGCGTGCGAGCTCGCGCCGAATTCGCTGGCGCGAAAGATCTACGGCACCGACCTGATTCACGAGCGTCATCGCCATCGGTTCGAGTTCAACTGCCTCTACGAGCCGGCACTCGCCGAAAAGGGCATGCGCATCTCCGGCCGATCGCCTGACGGCAAGTTCGTCGAGATCGCCGAACTGCCGGGGCATCCGTGGTACGTCGCCGTGCAGTTCCACCCTGAGTTCCAGTCGCGTCCGCTCAAGCCGCATCCGTTGTTCGCGAGCTTCGTGGAAGCCGCCAAGCGACAGAAGCAGGGACCGCAGATGGCCCAGATCGCTCAAAAGAAGGCGTCTTCATAGTGCAGCGGGTGTCGCCGGTCACGGCCGGATCCGTTTCGTTCGGGACCGGCCATCCACTCGCCTTCGTGCTGGGACCGTGCGTGATCGAGAGCACGCAGCACGCGATCGACACCGCCCTGGCGCTGAAGGACATCGCCGCCAGCGTCGGTGTGCCGATCGTGTTCAAGGCGTCGTTCGACAAGGCGAACCGCACGTCGATCAAGTCGTATCGGGGGCCCGGCCTCGAAGAAGGATTGCGCGTGCTGGCGAAGGTCAAGGACCGCACCGGCCTGCCGATCCTCACCGACATCCACGAACCGGGTCATGCGGAACCCGCTGCGCGCGTGGCGGACATCCTTCAGATCCCCGCGTTCCTCTCGCGCCAGACCGATCTGATCGTCGCCGCGGCCAAGACGGGCAAGGTCATCAACGTCAAGAAGGGCCAGTTCCTCGCCCCGAACGACATGAAGCACGTCATCGCCAAGATCACCGAATCAGGCAACCCCAACGTGATCGTCACCGAACGTGGCGTGTCCTTCGGCTACAACAACCTGGTGGTCGATCCGCGCGCGTTTCCGATGCTGCGCGCGTTGGGATACCCGGTGATCTTCGACGTCACGCACAGCTTGCAGCTGCCGGGCGCCGGCGACGGGGTGACCGCCGGACTCGCGGAGTACATCGAACCGATGTCCCAGGCCGGCGTCGCGGCGGGCGTTGACGGCGTGTTCATGGAAGTGCACGAGGAGCCGGGCCGGGCCAAGAGCGACGCGGCCAACGCGCTGCGGCTGGATCTGCTCGAACCGCTCCTGCGCCGCCTCGTCGCCCTTGATAAGATCGTGAAAAGTGCTTAATCAAGGAATCGGCAAAATCTGCAATGCCTGATTTATCTTTAGCCCGCAAGGTCCTCCAGACCGAAGCGGCCGCGGTGCTTGCGCTCGTGGACCGCGTCGACGAGAAGTTTGCGCGCGCCGTCGAACTGATTCGCGGCTGCAAGGGCCGCGTCATCGTCACCGGCATGGGCAAGTCGGGCATCATCTGCCGCAAGATCGCGGCAACGCTCGCCAGCACCGGGACGCCGGCGTTCTTCCTGCACCCCGCTGAAGCCGTGCACGGCGATCTCGGCGTCATCCAGGCAGACGATGTGGTGATCGCCATGTCGTATAGCGGCGAGACCGAAGAATTGACGCGCGTGCTCGAGACCTTGAAACGGATGGGCGCGCCGCTCATCGCGATCACCGGCGGACTCTCGTCCACGCTCGCGCAGGCCGCAGATGTCGCGCTCGACTGCAGCGTGTCCGAAGAGGCCTGCCCGATGAATCTCGTGCCCACCGCCAGCACCACGGCGGCACTGGCCCTGGGCGATGCCCTCGCGATGACCGTCCTCGTCGAGAAAGGTTTCAAGCCCGAGGATTTCGCGAACCTGCATCCCGGCGGCAAGCTCGGGAAGAAGTTGATGCGCGTCGAGCAGTTGATGAGCGCCGGCGATTCGTTGCCGGTCGTGCAATTGCACACCTCGATGAAGGACGTGATCTACGAGATGTCCCGCAAGGGCCTCGGCATGACCTCGGTCGTCGAGAAGGACGGCCGGCTGGCCGGCATCATTACGGACGGCGACCTGCGCCGCAAGATGTCGGTGATGCCGAACATCCAGGACCTGACCGCGCGCGACGTCATGACCGCGAATCCGATTGCGATCGGGCAGGCGACGATGGCGGTGGAAGCGCTGGCGATGATGGAACAGCGCAAGATCACCTCCATCGTGGTGATTGATGCGGATCGCCGCGTGGCCGGTGTCGTCCACCTGCACGACCTGTGGCGAACTGGCATGGTCTAACCGTGAACTTCGGCGACTCCCTCCCCTTCCTCTCGGCGCTCGTCACGCTGCTGCTCGGTCTCGCCATCGGCAAGGCCTGGGAGCGTTACAAGTTGCGTGACGGCAAGTGGATCGATCGCCGCCGGGCGCGCGATTCGCATCACTACGTGCTGGGCCTCAATTTCCTGGTGTCGAACCAGATCGATCTGGCCATCGAGGAATTGAGCCAGGCGGCGCGCGTCGATAGCGACGCGCTCGAGATCCACCTGATTCTCGGCAACGTGCATCGGGAACGCGGCCAGGTGGCTCGCGCCATCCAGGTCCACCAGGCCCTGCTGCAGCGCCAGAAGCTGAGCAAGGTCGAACACGCCTACATCCTGCTGTGCCTGGGCCTCGACTTCAAGCGCGGCGGCTTTGTCGATCGCGCGCTCGAAGCGTTCAATGAAGTGATCCGCATGGATCCCTCGAATCAATACGCGCTGCTCTATCTCGAGAAGCTTCACGAGGAGCAGCATCAGTGGGCGGATGCGCATCGCATTCGCAAGCAACTGGTCGCGCTGAGCGGCCCCGACACCCAGCCGCGCAACCAGGCGATCCTCGCGTTTCTCGAGAACGAGCTTGGCACCGAGGCGATGCGCGTCGGCGATCGCGGCCACGCGGCCCGGCATTTCCAGTCGGCGATCGACCAGGATCCCGACACCTCGCCAGCCTACCTGAACCTGGGAGACGTGCGCTTTATTCAGGGCGATTTCGAAGGCGCGGAACACGCATGGAACGCGCTGATTGCGCGATCACCCGAGCGTGCGTATCTCGCCTTTGATCGTCTCGAGCGCCTCTACGAACAGCAGGGACAGCCGCAGCGGTTTGAAGAGCGCTGCGGCCGGCTGATCGCCGCCAATCCGCAGGACTGGCGCGCCCGCCTCGCCCTCGGCCGGCACCTCGCCGCGCGCGATCGTCACACCGAGGCGTTCGAGTTCCTGCTCGCGGCGCTCGAGCAGAATCCGCACGGACTGACGGTGCACCAGGCGGTGTGGAACGTCCTGCAGCATCTCGACCTCAACCCGTCGCTCGTCGCGCGCTACATCGAATCGGCGCGCTCGTCGGTGTTCTTCCTCGATCCGCATGTCTGCTTGAAGTGCCACTACCGCAGCACCGACCTGCTCTGGCAGTGCCCGCACTGCCACGAATGGAATTCGTTCGTCGAAGAACGCATCGCCCCCGCCAAAGAACAAACCGTCGAGATGTGACATTCGTAATTTGCAAATGTCATAGATCAGCTGGCAGCGGCTTTGCTGTTGTTAGCTGGAATGAAATACGCCGCCTGTTTTTGCTCACTTGTACTGACACTGCTGACCACTTCGGGATGCAGTGGTGATACACCGACCTCTCCCACCTCCACGACAACCACGACGACGACCAGCACGCTGGCCTCGCCGGTCTACTCCGAAGACTTCAACGACGTTGTGTCCGTCAACGGCTCGACCTTCTATTCCTTCACGGTCACGCAATACGGCACCGTCAACATTTCACCGACCAGCGTCTCGGGACAGTTCGTTCCTTCCACGGTGACGCTCGGCCTGGGTCTTGGCACGCCGGAGGCCGAAGGCTGCAGCATCACCACCAACATCTCGACGGCGTCCGGCGCGGGCCCGCAACTGACCGGCGCCTACAATCCCGGCGTCTACTGCGTAAAGGTGTCCGACGTGGGCAACCTGTTCTCCGCCGCGCGGTTCGCGGTGACGATCGCCTATCCATGAGCATGCGACTCCTGGCGTTGATCGCCGCAATCACCGCTGCCGGATGCGGCAAGGCCGCGGAAACGCCGACCTCACCGACCACGACGGCGCCGACGACCATCCTGTTCGCGGGCACGCTGCAGCCCGGGACGACACGCTTTTACTCCTACACGCTGAATACCGCCGGCACGGTCACGGCGATGCTGGCCAGCCTCGAGCGCAGCGGCACTCCGATGCCGAACGCGCTCGAAATCGGGCTCGGCATCCCCGCGGGAACCGGTTGCGCCGTCAGCGCCGCGCTCAACTCGTCGTCGCAGCTGATTCCCCACCTCAAACAGGACTTCGGCATCGGCACCTACTGCGTCCGAATTTCGGATCTCGACGGCATGCCGGCGGCCATGAATTTCACCATCAGGTTGATCCATCCATGACAACGCGACTCGCCCTCATCAGCTGCCTGACGGTCGCGCTCGCGGGATGCGCGAAGACCCTCATCACTTCGCCGACGGCGACCGCCGTCGCAGCTGACCCGAACACGTTCACCAACCAAGTGGCGCCCGGCGGGAGTGCCAGCCGGGACCTGACATTGACCGCGGCCGGCCAGCTGTCGGCAACGCTGACCTCGACGACACCGCCCGGCGCGGTTCTCGGCGTCGGTCTCGGCATTCCGCGCGCCAACAACCAGTGCGCCTTGAGCTCGGCAATCGCGACCGTGGCGGGCGCGTCCGCCCGGATCGCGATGCCGGCCGATGGTGGTCCGTATTGTGTGAGGGTATTTGACACTGGCACGCTGACGGCGCCAGTGTCGTTCACGGTCGCGATTACGCACCCGTGAGGGCTATTTCGCGTTGAGGATGTCGATCAGCGCCTTGATTTGCGCGTCGGTCTCCGCAAAGCTGCCGTCGTTCTTGATCACGTAGGTCGCCTTCTTGACCTTCTGATCGATCGGCAGCTGCGCGGCGAGGCGCCGTTCGGCGTCCTCCTTCGACAGCTTGTTGCGCTCCATCAAGCGCTGCAGCTGCATCTCGCGCGGGCACGCGACGACGATGATGGCGTCGAAGTCTTTATCACGGCCGGTCTCATACACCAGCGGGATGTCCGCCACGGCAAACGGCGTGCGCCTCGGCAGCCCGTTGAAGAAATCGTTGACGGCTTTGATGACGGCGGGGTGGATGATGGCCTCGAGGTCGAGGCGGGCGCGCTTGTCCTTGAAGATAATCTGCCCGACACGAATGCGATCCATGGTGCCGTCGCGCCGCACGGCGTCGGGCCCGAACCGCTTGCGAATCGCCGCAAGCGCCGTGGTGCCGGGGGCCACCACTTCGCGCGCCAGCACGTCGGCATCCACCATCGGGACGCCGGCCTCGCGCAGGCGCGTGGCGACATATGTCTTCCCCGTCGCAATCCCGCCCGTCAGCGCAATCTTCCGGATCACATCGCCGCCTTTCTTGTGGCACGAAGTTCAGCAGCCGTCACGGTGTTCCTGAGCACCATGGCGACCGTCAGAGGTCCAACACCGCCCGGCACCGGCGTGATCGCGCCGGCGACGGCTTCAACGTCAGGATGCACATCGCCAACGAGCACGCTGCCCTTTTCCGCAAACGCCGCCCGCTTGCGGCTGCCCTCGGCAAAAATCCGCTCGACCTCGGCCTGCGACGTCAGCGTGTTGATGCCGACATCGATGACCGTCGCGCCCGGCTTGACGAACTCGCGCGTCACGAACGCCGGCCGGCCGATCGCTGCTACCAGAATATCCGCAGTCCTGGCGACCGCGGGCAAATCCACCGTCCGCGAGTGGCACACGGTCACGGTCGCGTCGCGATGCAACAGCAGCAGCGCCATCGGCTTGCCGACGATGTCGCTGCGGCCGATCACCACCGCCTGCTTGCCCTTCAGCGTGATGCCCTCCCGCTCCAGCAGCTCGATGCAGCCCATCGGGGTGCACGCCACCAGGGTGGGACGCCTTTGCACGAGCAGGCCGACGTTATACGGATGAAACCCGTCCACGTCCTTCGCCGGATCGATCGTGTCGAAGATGCGCTCTTCGGCGCCGGCGCCCATGGCTTCCGGCAGCGGCGACTGCACCAGGATCCCATCGATCGCGTGGTCGGCGTTCAGCGTCTGCACCAGTGCCAGCGCCTCGCTCAACGTCGCGGAGGCCTCCAGGCGGAACAATTCCGCCCGGCATCCCGCGTCGGCAACCGTCTTGATCTTGTTGCGGACGTAGACTTCAGACGCGGGATTGTGCCCGGCCAGCACGACACCAAGGCCGGGCGGCCGGCCATGGCGGCTCTGGAACGCGGCAATACGCGGCGCGACATCCTCACGGATCCGCGCCGCACACGCCACGCCGTCCAATCGTCGGGCTATGCCTTTTCTCCTGAAGCCTTGGTCAGGCCATAGCCCACGGCCCACACCGCGAGCGACACCGCGAGGAACTTGAGGCCGAAAGTGTCGGCCTGGTCGGCCGTCACGCCAATCTCCGACCATTTCGCGGTGGTCTCGTTGGTGACGCCCCACTCGGTGAAGAACCCGAGGATCGCAATGCAGGCGGCGTTGAAGATCAGCAGCAAACCGAAGGTGGTGATGAAGTTCGCCAGTGACTGCATCGGCGTGCGCGACGAAGCCTCGCTTTGGTTGACCAGCGGGCTGTGGGTACGGCCGTAGCTCCAGTAAATGATCATGCCGATGTCGAGCCACACCAGAAATCGCACCCAGGTCAGCACCGGCAGGCTCAACATCAGGTAGGAGCACGACAGGATGCCGAGGATCGGGAAGACCGGGCCGAACGGGACGCGGAACGGCCGTTTCACCTCTGGACGCTTGACGCGGAGCACCAACACCGCGGCGCACACCACGACGAAGGCGAACAGCGTGCCGATGCTGGTCATTTCGCCGACGACTTGAATCTGGGTGAGGCCGGCGACCAGCGCGACGATCACGCAGGTGATGGCGGTGGTGATGTAGGGCGTGCCGAACTTCGGGTGCACCTTGCTGACGCCCGGGGGCAACAGCAGGTCGCGGCTCATCGAGAAGAAGATGCGCGGCTGGCTCATGAGCATCACCAGCAGGACCGAGGTGATGCCGGCGACCGCGCCGGCCGAGACCAGGCCCGCGGCCCAGCCCTGGTTGATGAAGGCCAGCGCGTAGGCGACCGGCGCATTCAGGAACTTGATCGATTCAGCCGCATCCACCATCGGCACGCCGGGTAACGCGCCCTCGACCGAGCGGAACTGAATCACCGGCACGATGCCGCTCAGCACGGCGCCGACCAGCAGGTAGAGCACGGTGCAAATCACCAGTGACGCGATGATGCCGATCGGCAGGTCGCGCTGCGGGTTCTTCGCTTCTTCCGCCGTCGTCGACACCGCATCGAAGCCGATGTAGGCGAAGAAGACGACCGCGGCGGCGGCCATGATGCCCGGCCACCCATACGGCGCGAACGGCTCCCAATTCTTCGGTTCGACGTAAGTGAAGCCGACGCCGAGGAAGAACAACACCGCGACCAGCTTGACCGCGACCATGGCGGCGTTGAATCGCGCGGACTCGCGCACGCCGACGATCAGCAGCACCATGATCAACAGCACGATGATCACGGCCGGCAGGTTGATGATGCCCGCGGGCGGCGCGGCGCCGATCGCCTGCGGCAGCGTGATGCCGAAGCCGGCCAGCAGGCGCTGCATGTAGCCGCTCCAGCCGATCGCCACCGTCATCGAACCGACGGCGTATTCGAGGATCAAGTCCCAGCCGATCATCCAGGCGACCAGCTCACCCAGCGTCGCATACGCGTAGGTGTAGGCACTGCCGGCAATCGGGATCATCGACGCGAATTCCGCGTAGCACAGCGCCGCAAACGCGCACGCCAGGCCTGCGGCCAGGTAGGACATCGTGATCGCCGGACCGGCCTGATTCGCGGCCGCCGTTCCGGTCAGCACGAAAATGCCGGTGCCGATGATGGCTCCGATACCGAGGAGCGTAAGGTCAAACGCAGTCAGGCTGCGCCGAAGGGCCTTACCTCCATGTTCGACGTCGCCGACGAGTTGCTCGATCGACTTCGTCCTGAACAGATTCGAATCCATTCCGCCTCCAAGAGGTTGTACGGACCCGTCCAACGCTCACGGACGGGGGGCTGGCAAACTGGGCAATTATAAGTGGGAATTATCGCAGCGTGCGCAGGAAAGCGCGGCACCGCTCTTCCGGATCGCCCTTCAGCAGGTCACTGATCACCGCGACCGATGCGGCACCGGCGTCGATCACCGCTGCCGCGGTCTCGAGCGTGATGCCGCCAATGGCGACCGCGGGAAGCGCATGCGCCGCCGCGGCTGTCGCCGCATCCTTCACCGTCTGAAGGCCTACCGCGTCGTAGCCGGTGGCCTTGGTGCCCGTTCCGAAGACCGGACCGATGGCGAGGTAGGAAACCGGTTCCCGGACCGCGGATGCCCACTGCTCCACCGTGTGCGTCGACAATCCAAGGATCGGCGCCGGACCAATGACCGCCCGTGCATCGATTGCGGACAGATCGCTCTGGCCGACATGCAAGCCATCCGCGCCCGACATCAGCGCCACGTCGGCGCGGTCGTTGACGATCAGAATGGCGCCGGCGCGGCGTGAGTGCTCGAGCGTCGCATGGGTGAGGTCGAGGAAGGCGCCGCTCGGCATGTTCTTGCAGCGCAGCTGCAACACCTTCGCGCCGGCGGAGAGAAAGGCTTGAGCGACGTCAAACGGCGCGCGGCCCGCGGCCGCGCACACATCGGCATCGACAATCGGATAGAGCTTAGGCGGACTCAGCCAGGGCTGAGTTCTTGGGCTTGGCGGCAAAACGCTCCATGAAGTGCGTGCTCAGGCGTCCGGCAATGAAGTCCGGCTCGCTGAGAATCTTCAGGTGCAGCGGAATCGTCGTGCGAATGCCTTCGATGACCGACATCTCCAGCACGCGTTTCATGCGGGCGATCGATTCCTGCCGGTCGCGTCCGTGCACGATGACCTTGGCGATCATCGAATCGTAGTACGGCGAGATCAGGCATTCCGAATGCGCCGCGGTATCGACACGCACGCCGGGACCGCCGGGAATGCTGAAGGCGTGAATCGTGCCGGGGGACGGCACGAACGTCTCCGGATCTTCCGCGTTGATGCGGCACTCGAGCGCGTGACCGGTAAACGTCACTTCGCTCTGCTTGAAACCGAGGCGCGCCCCGGCGGCGATCCGAATCTGTTCCTTGACGATGTCGATGCCAGTGACCATCTCGGTGACCGGATGCTCGACCTGCACGCGCGTGTTCACTTCCATGAAGAAGAAGTTGCCCTTCTCGTCCATGAGGAACTCGAACGTGCCCGCGTTGGTGTACTGCACCGCGCGCGCGGCGTCCACGACCACGCCGCCCATTTTGCGGCGCACTTTTTCGGAGACGGCCACCGACGGGGACTCTTCGAGGAGCTTCTGATGGCGGCGCTGGATCGAACACTCGCGCTCGCCGAGATGCACCACGTTGCCGTGATGATCGCCGAGGATCTGGAACTCGATGTGGCGCGGCGCTTCGAGGTACTTCTCGATGTAGACGTCACCCACGCCGAACGCCGATTCGGCTTCGCGCTGCGCCGTCTTGAAGGCGTGCGGCAGGTCGGCCGGGGTCTTGACAATGCGCATGCCGCGGCCACCGCCGCCGGCCACCGCCTTGATGATCACCGGGTAGCCGATCTGCCCGGCGATCTTGGTCGCGCGTTCTTCGCTCTCAACCGGGCCATCGCTGCCCGGCAGCATCGGGACGCCGGCCTTCTTCATGGCGCGGCGCGCCTTGGCCTTGTCGCCCAGCAGACGAATCACGCTCGGGTCGGGGCCGATGAAGCGGATATGGCACGCCTCGCACACTTCCGCGAGGTAGGCACTCTCCGACAGGAAACCGTAGCCGGGATGCAACGCGTCGGCGCCGGTGATCTCGGCGGCGCTGATGATCGCCGGGACGTTCAGGTAGCTCTCGCCGCTGCGCGCCGGGCCAATGCAGATGTCTTCATCAGCAAACCGGACGTGCAGTGAATTTTCGTCGGCCTCTGAATAGACGGCGACGGTCTTAATCCCCAGCTCGCGGCACGCGAAAATCACGCGCAGCGCGATCTCACCACGGTTGGCAACCAGGATTTTCTTGAACATGGTTAATTGGAAGGCTTGATCGAGAACAGCCGCTCGCCGTACTGCACGGCCTGGCCGTTCTCGATGTAGATGCTCGTGATTTCCCCGTCGTACTCGGAGTCAATCTCGTTCATCAGCTTCATCGCTTCGATGATGCAGAGCACCTGGCCCTTTTTCACCGTGTCGCCGACCGACACAAACGCCTTGGCGCCGGGTTCCGCCGCGCGATAGAAGGTGCCGACGATCGGCGACTTCACGATGCATAACTCGCCGCCATCATCGTCCGCCGCAGCGGCCGGGGCGGCCGCCGCCGGCGCGGCCTGGGGCGCCGCGGGCGCAGCCATCATCGGCATCGACGCGTGCATCTGCGGCATGGCCACCACCTGCTGATGGTGGCCGCTCTTGATGCGAACCTTGAAGCCGTCCTGCTCCAGCTCGAATTCGGTCAGGTCCTGGCCCTTGATGAATTCAATGAGCTGCTTGATCTCGTCCAGTGTCATTCCACTCTCACATGAACCGCGGCACGTCGGTGAGCCACGTCGCTCCCGTCGTCGAGAGTGCCGCGTCATCTTCGATCCGCACGCCGCCCCAGTCAGGGAAATAGGCGCCCGGCTCGATCGTGAACACCATGCCCGGCTGTAGCGGTTCTCCGGGCAGTTCGGCCCGGAATGGTGCAACCCGGGGCCGTTCGTGCACTTCCAATCCAAGGCCATGACCGGTGCCATGACCAAATGCGTCTCCCAGGCCGGCCCGAATCATCGCCTCGCGCGCCGCCCGATCGATGTCCGTCGCCAGGACGCCCTCGCTTACCACCGCGAAGGCCGCGTCCTGCGCCGCCGCCACGTCGTCCAGCAACTTTCGCTGCCGGGCCGTCGGCGGCCCCATCGTTACCGTCCGGGTCAGGTCCACGGCATACCCGTGAAACATACCCCCGAAGTCCAGAACCACCAGATCGCCGGTCGTCAGGACCCGGTCGCCGGCCCGGTAATGCGGGACAGCCGAGTTCGGTCCGGAGGCCACGATGGTATCAAAGGCCGGTTTGTCGAACCCGACCCGCCGCAACTCCGCTTCGATGACGGCGGCCATTTCCCGCTCCGCCATTCCCGCTAAGGCTTTTGGGATTATACACTTAGCGGCTTCCGAAAGTCGCCCGCCGGCCTCCGCCAGCACCCCGAGCTCCCACTCGTCCTTCAAAATCCGTAATCGCTCGACGAGGCCATCCGTATTCTGTAACTCGCACCCGGGGGCCATGGCCGCGAGTCGCGTCTTCAAATCGTCATACCGCTTGACGGTCAGATGGACCGATTCGAACCCGGCGCGGCCGTTCCCAATACCGCACAACCCCTCGGCAAATGCGAGATCGAACGGCTTGCTCGCCGGCGTGATCACAAGATCGAGTTCGGGCATGTCGGCGACGATCTCCTGGGCGATGCCGAGGTAACGGCCATCGGTAATCAGCGAGATCCGATCCTGGGTGATGATGACGCCCGCGGCCGAAGCAAACAGGCCGGTCAGGTACGCGACGTTCGGCAACGACGTCACCAGGAGCGCGTCGAGGCCGGCGGCGCGCAGGTGTTCGCGAAGCCTCGCATGACGCGCGAGGCGTAATGAAGCGGGCGCGACGCGCATCAGGCTGAGGGTTGATTGTCGCGATCGGTGACAATCGCGGAGAGCCAGTCTTCCAGTTCCGCCAGGACGCGCTGCTCCTGTTCGTCAACGGGCGGCAGGACGGACAACGCTTCGATCGGGCGCTGCTCTTCCGTCTCGCGCAGCTGCCGTTCGAGCAGCGAGAACGGATCGGCGTCGTCTTCCTTCAACTCGACCGCATCGATCACGCTTGGCGCCGGCGGCGCGGCGGCCATCGCCGGCGGATCAGGCTTCAGGTCGAGCGACGGCTGCGTGCGGCCACCGAGTTGCGCAATCAATGTGTCGAAGTCAAAGAGATCTTCGATTGGTGCGCTGATGGTGTCAGCCTTCGGCGCGGGTGGCGGCGGAGGTGAAACGACGTTTTCGATCCGCTCCACCGTTTGTTCGAGATCGGGATCGTATTTCGCCAGCTGCAGCGCCCGCTTATACAGCTCGAGCGCTTCCTTCATCTGTCCGCGTTGCTGATAGATCTCGGCCATCGCGCGATTGGCCGGCAAGTTGTCGGGAGCGGATTTCAGGACGATGTCGAGCTCGACATTCGCCTCGTCGAGGCGGCCGAGTTCGATCAGGGCGCGGCCCAGCGTCACGCGCGCGGAGAGATAGTCGGGATGGTATGTCAGGCCCGCGCGGGCGATGCCGACCGCTTCGTCATTCGAACCGGAGCGCCGGCATTCCTCTGCCAGTTGCGCGAAGGCGATCGACGCCGGGTCCGCTTGGACCCGGCGCCGAAGCTCCAGTATTCGAGGGTTGTCGCTCGACACGCCTCTTAGTCTATGGCGCCACGGTAACGCTTGCCGTGGCGGTCTTCTGGCGGCCCAGGCTGTCGATCGCCGTCACGGAGATGACGAACGTGCCTGCGCCGGTGTAAGTGTGGCTCTGCGTCGGCGCCGACACCGTTTCTTCCGGTGATCCGTCGCCCCAGCTGATCTTGTAAGTCGAGATGGTTGACGAGCCCGACGGTGTCGCGGTGATGTTGACGGTCACCTGCTGGTTGGGCTTCGGCGACGCCGGCAGCACCGTCATCGTCACGGTCGGGAGCCCTTCGCTGACGGTCAATGACTTCTGCACGCTGGCAAACGCGCCCACGTCATCCGTGACCTTGAGGATCAAGATGTAGGTGCCCGGCGCCGTGTACTTGTGACTCGTCGTCACGCCGCCACCCGTCTGGCCGTCACCAAACGTCCACTCGTAGCTGACGATGCGGCGAGGGTTGACGGCCGACGACTGCGTCGCCGTGAAGAACACATCCTGGTTCACACCCACCACGGTCGGCGTGAAGTCGAACGCAGCTGTCGGCGGCGTCGGCGCCGCGATCGGAATGGTCGTCGATTTCTTCGCCTGGGCGCCGCGGAAGTCGGTGGCCGTCAAGGTGGCGACGACGTTGCCGACCGCGCGATATTCGTGCGTCGCGGTGATGCCCGTGCCGGTCGTGCCGTCCCCAAAATCCCACGAATAGGAGCAGGAGATCGTGCAGGCCGTTGTCGCGTTGGTGGTCGTGGTCGCGTCGAACGAGACCGTCTCGAACGCCTTCGGGGCGGCGGGCGAGAACGTGAAGTTGGCGATCAGATCCGGATTCGTCGGCAGGATGATGCCCTGGGGCACGAGGCGGATGTCGACCTGCCGCGCGCTTTCACTACGGAAGTCCCCGGCGTCCACCGGCGTGACGATGATGGTGACGGTCTGCGAGACCGGCGTGGCGAGCGCCGACGCGGGCGGCGCGGTGTAGATCAGGGGCGACCCGTTGGCGGTCGGCGACTTCGTGTTCAGCCGGCCATAGTCCTGGACCACGCCGCCGACGGTGATGTCGGCGCGCAGCGGAATGTTCTTCGGCGTCCCCTTCGAGTCCACCGCCGTGATGCTGATCACGGCCTGGCTGACGCCGTCCATCAGCAGGGTGTCCGTGCTCGCGTTCAGCAGGATCGACGTGGCGAACGTCGACGGTCCCGACAATGCCGGGACCTCAACATCCTTGACGGTGCACGCGCTCGCAATGAGCGCGGAACAAATGAGTGCGGTGAGTGCTGAATTAATACGCATGATCAGGGTCCGTCTTAACCGCCGAAATCGGCGAAGTGAATGTCCATCTGTGTCTGGACCTGGACGTCATTCCCGTTCTGGTCGCGGCCGTAGATGGTGATCATCGCGATCACATCGAGAAAGCGCAGCCCGCCTCCGCTCGTCATGTTGGCGAGCGGCGGCTCACGCTTGGCCTGGTGACGGACAATCTCGAATGACGTCGCAAACGAGCCACCCAGGAAGAGTGTGCCGGCGATCCCGCCGTCGAACCCGTAAGGAACGTCGACGCCCGGGGTGTTTCGCCCATCAGCCCGCTTGTATTCGACGTGATACCGCGTCAACGACACCGAGTTGAGTGACGAGGTGGTCGCGGCCACGTTCTTCGCGTCGATCTGCATGTCGACGGTGACGTTGTCGTTGAAGATGCTGCCGTCATCGGCCCGCACATCGGACAGCAGGAAGCTGCTCGTCGTGCCCGCGGCGTTGCCGTTCGCGGCCGAGATCGTGTTCACGATGATGTAGACCGGCGACCGGCCGGTGCGCAGCAGGTCGCCGCCGCACGACACGCTGACGATGACGCACGCGGCCGCCAGCGCAAGCCGCATCAGGATGGACAATGGGTGTTTGCTCATATCGGTCCTACTTCGAGATCCGGGGCGTGATGAAGATCAGCAATTCCCGGCTTTCGTCGACTCGACCCTCGTTGCGGAACAGCCATCCCAGGAGGGGCAAGCGGCTCAGCACCGGAGTGCGTTGGCTGGTGTCGGACTCCTGCCTTACGTAAATGCCGCCAATCACCGTGGTCTCGCCGTCACCCATCAAGACCGAGGTGACTGCCCGCTGCGTGTCGATCGCCGGAATCGGCTGCGCGGCGGTCACCTTGTCGTAGTTCGGCGCGGCCTTCTCGACAAAGATGCGCATGATCACGGTGTTGGCTGCGGTGATCTGCGGCGTGACCTTCATCGTCAGCGCCGCGTCCTTGAACTGCACCGTCACGGTGTTGTTCGACACCACCTGAATCGGAATTTGCGAACCCTGGGTGATCTCAGCTTCGACGTTGTTCTGGGTGGCCACGCGAGGCGTCGAGAGAATGCGGCCCTTGCCATCCCGCTCGAGCGCCTGCAGCGTGACGTTCAGATTCAACGCGCCGTTGATCGAGCCGAGCGCGAGCTGCGCTCCGGAAGCGCCCGCGATGGCGACGGCCGGTGTGCCTGCGGTCAGGTCTGCGCTGCTCGGGAACGCCAGGCCAGTGCTGGTTCCGAACTGCGGGTTCACCGCACCACCAAAGCCCCACTGGATGCCCAGTTGACGCGCCGCTGACCGTGTCAGCTCGACAATGCGGGCCTCGATTTCCACCTGGGGCTGCGGCCGGTCGAGAGCCCGCACCAGGTCGGACGCGTCGGTGAGCCGATCCGGGAGGTCCCGGATGATGAGTGTGTTCGTGCGGGTATCCACCTGCACGTCGCCGCGCGCCGACAGCGTGCTGCGGGTGATCACCGGGACGAGGTCTGCGGCCTTCGCATAGCTCACCGGCACCGTCAGCGTGCGGAGCGTGCCGGCCAGCGCCTGCGCCTCCGACAGCTTGCGGCGTTCTTCGTTTTCGGTGGCCAGGACCGCCAGCGGCACGATGCGAACGATGTTGCCGTCGACGCTGTAGCCGAGTTTGTTGGCGCGCAGGATGATGTCGAGCGCCTGGTCCCACGGCACGTCGTGCAGCGACACGTCCACGGTGCCCTGGATGCTCGGGTCGATCACGATATTGAGGCCGTTGCTGATTTCCGCAAACGTGCGAAGCACCGCCCGCAGGTCGGCGCCCTGGAAATCGAGGGTGACCGGGTCGCCGGTGAACTGGCGCTGCCCGTTCTGGTTCGGCTGATTCTGCAGCAGCGGATTCGAGGGCGCCTGCGGGGCCGCCGCGGCCAGGATCGCCGCCGGGGTCGGTACGGGCAACGGCGCGGCACTGATCGGGGCCTGCGGTGCCAGCGGGGCGGGTGCCGGAGGTGCCGGTGCAACCGCCGTCGTGACCGGGTCGGCCGCGACAGGTTCTTCGCGCGTCACGACGGGCTTCTCGTCGCGAACTTCGACCGGTGGCGCGCTCGGCGCCGTCACGGCCGCGACCGCCGCCGTCGCATTGGCGACGGCGCTCTTGAACATGACGCGCAGGTCGTCGCCGATCTGCTCGACGGTGTACGGAATCTTGCGCGCGAGATCGATCACCACGCGCGTGATCAGCGGTTCGCGGCTGTTGGTCGCGACGCGCACGCGATCGATGTCGTCGTTCTTGACGTTCGTGATGGCCGGCGCGCTGCCGGCGGACACGTTGTTGAAGTCGAGCACCACCCGCGGCGGCAGGTCTTTCGCGTCCACCACGCTCGAGGCGGACAGCGGGCCGTTGCCGCCCAGGGTGATCGAGTAACCGTTGTCGACCTTCGCGACTCGGACCGATCGCAGCTGTGTGGCCGCAGCGCGCTTCTCTACCGTCGCCGTTTCCTTGACGGCCGCGGTCGGCCTGGCGATCGGAGAGACGAGCAACGCCGTCGCACCCGCCGCACGAGTTGCACCCGTCGCACCCGCCGCACCTGCCGCTCCCGCGAACTCCACCAGGATCATGTTGCGCGCGCTGCGCACATGAGCCTTCGCGGCGCGGTCGAGGCGCACGCGCACTCGAGCGACCGGCGCGCCATCCGGCGCGGTGGCGCTCTCCACGCCCACCGCGCTGACCGGCGCACGCATGTCGGCAAACGGCTTGCCGTCCAGCCCCGCCGCGCTCACGTTGCGCAGGTCCACGAGGACCGTCAGCGGATCGGGCTGGCTGGTGAGATATGCCACCGGCTCGCTGGCTTCAATCAGCAACGTGCTGAGCGCGCCATCGAGACGGGACGAAATGGATTTCAAAGCTGGAGTTTCGGTGCCGCCCATTGCGGCCGGTCGACTGGCCGCCAACGTCACGGCCAGCGCCACCACGATGGGCGCCACCAATACCAGTCGAGAAATGCGACCGTGCATCACTTGACCTCTTCTCCGCCGCGCAGAAATTTGCGCACTTCGCGCTGTTTTTCGAGCGACAGCGGATCGTTGACTTCCTGAAGAATCACTACCGTTGTTGCATTGATCGAGCGAACGACGCCGTCGGCGAGCTTGTCGCCCGCGCGGACGGTGAAGACCTTCCCGTCGGGGCCGGCGACCATCGCCACCCACGTGCCGCGGGTCTGCAGAATGCCGCGCACCGCCAGTTCGGCGGTCAGCATTCCGGGCACGCCCTCCTTGCGCTTGGCGGCGGCGGCCCCCGCCTCGGCGACCTTGCCGGCATCGCCTCGATTGACGAGGCTGATGAACGGATCACGCCGGCCCTCTGGCTGGTATTCGTAGTTCGGCGGCGGCGTCGGCAGGTCCTTCTTGGGAGCGGGAGCGGGCGCCGCCGGCGCCGGGGCCTGTCCGGCCTTCGCCGCTGGCTTGGCCGGAGCCTGCGCGTACACCGTCGCGCCGACCAGACAGGCGGCGACGGCGCATGCGAAAGTCATTTTCATAAAGGTCGTCTTCATTTCTTCGGCGCCTTTGCCGGCGTAGTGGGCGCGGGCGCGTCCACGAGGACGAACGTCGTCGCCGTGGCTTGAATCGTCATGCTGGCCGCGGCGCTGGGCGGTTCTTTGGCGACCATGGTCAAGTTGCCGATGTTGATGATTCTCGGAAACTTGCTGACGCGATCGAGGAACAACCCCAGGTTGTGATAACTGCCCTCGAGCTGTAACGCGATCGGCCATTCCGCGTGCATCGTCTTGGTGGTGATGGCCTGCGGACGGAAGCCGCGCACCTGCAGGTTCGACTGGGTGGCGAGCGTCTGGACGCGGCGCAACAGGTCGCCCACGTCGCGTTCGTCCGGAAGAATCGGCTTCAGGGATTCCAGGCGCGCTTCGAGGGTGCCGATTTCCTTCTTGAACTCGGGCAACTGGCGAGCCATCGACTGGCCACGGGTGATGCGGCCGCGAATCGCGCTCAACTCCTGCGCTTGCGCGGCAAGTTCGACCTGCGCCGGCATTTCGTAGAAGTAATAGAACGCGCCCGCGCCGAGGACCGCGAGAAACACGAACACGCCGATCTGGCCGTACCACGGCAGCTTGGCGAGCGACAGGCTGGGACTAGCCACGACGGCCTCCCTTCGCGCCAGGCGGCGGAGGCGGCGTGGATTCGACGCCCTGCATCTGGAACGTTCCGCGGATGGTGAACTGAATCAGCTCCGGCGACTTGCCGTCGCCGGCGGTCACCGAACTCTCGATGATTTCCACCGGGCGCGCGAAGTAATGCGAGCCCTCGAGGTTGCCAATGAAATCCGATAACGACGTCAGCGTCAGGCACCGGCCCTGGATGGTGAGCGTGTAGCCGTTCTGCTGCATCGCGGTCAGCCAGGTCATGTCGGGCAGCGCGCGGCTGATCTGATCGATCATGTGCACCGGCGCGGTCTGCCCCTTGCGTAACTCGTCGATCAAGGCGACGCGTGATTCGAGGAGCTTCTTGCGGTTCTCGAAGTCCTGCACCTGCCGGAGGATTTCCTGGAGGCGCGCTTCTTCGCGGCGGGCCGCATCGATGTCGCGGACGACCTGGGCCTGTTGTTGTCCGAGTGCCCAATAGCGCCAGCCGACGCCGGCGGCGGTGACCACCAGCACGAGGCTGCCGATGATCATCATCTTCTGGCCGGCCTGGATGCCGGGGCTGCCCGCCTTCGCCGAGCGCCGTTCGCTGGCGAGGAGATTGATCCGAATCATCGGTCACCCACCTTGCGCAGCGCGAGCCCCATCGCCACGGCGGCGACCGAGCCGTAGTCATCGAGGTTGTCGATGCCGACCTTCTTCGGATCGCAGGCGACCTGGCGGAATGGATCGAACGGCTCCACTTCTGTCGCAAACCGTTCGCGTAACGACTCGGCGAAGCCCTCGACGCGCGAGGCGCCGCCGCTCAACATGATGCGATCGATCCGATCGCTCGACGCCGTCGCCTTGAAGAAGTCGAACGTCTTCTCGACCTCTAGCAGCACGTTGTCGGTCATCGCGCGCAGCACGGCGCGGGCGTCTTCATAGGTCGCGCCGTCGACGTCCTGCCCTTTCTTCAACTGCTCGGCGCTGTCGTACGGCAGGTTCAATTCCTTCTGCACCGCTTCGGTGAAGGCGTTGCCGCCCATGGAGACGTCGCGCGTGAACACCGACTGGCCGCCCGAGAGGATGTTGATGTTGATTGCGCTGGCGCCGGCGTTGAGAATCGCGACCACGGCATTCGGGTCGAAGCCGTAGTTGGCCTCAAAGGCGTTCTGCAGCGCGAACACGTCCACGTCGACGATCACCGGCGTCTTGCCCGCCTGCGAAATGACGTTGGTGTAGTCGGCGATCTTGTCCTTCTTCGCCGCGACGAGCAGCACTTCCATGCTGCCCTGCGCATCCTGGCCGGTGCCGGGATCGAGAATTTCGTAGTCGAGGTTGACGTCCTGGATGTCGAACGGGATGTATTGCTCCGCTTCCCAGTAAATCGACTCGCCCAGCTCGGCCTCGGTCATCGACGGCAGCGTGATCTTCTTGACGATCACGGAATTGCCGGACAACGACGCGACGACGTCCTTGGCCTTGAACTTCTTGTTGGCGAACAGCCGGCGCACAGCATCCGCAACGGCACCGCCATCGATGATGGCGCCGTCGACGATACTGTCGGGCGGGACGGATTCGACCCCGATGGCCGACACCCGGTAGCCCTTCCCGGCGGGTTTCAGTTCAATCGCCTTGACGGAACTCGACCCGATATCGAGGCCAACCAGGCTTTTTGCTCGGCGGAACAGCACGTTACGTTGTCTCCAGACCCGTTCAGCTTGGCAAACCAAATACCAGCCGGGCGGGCTTGCCGATCCAACAAAATCGGCCCTGAATACCGGAATTGGCGATCCAGGGCGGCGCGATTGGGCTCCCTCCGCTTACAAAACTGCAAGTCACATACGGTTATTGCAGTTGCGTGAAAACGAACCGGAGCCCGAAGGCTGCCAGTTGGGCTTATCGGAGGCTGTGAGAGGTCGCTACAGTCCCCTGTGCAGGACCTTGCCGGTCGCCCGAAATACGTGTATGATTTGGGTTTGCCCGTCCTCCCGTTGGAGGCGCCAGTAAGGAACCGTACTCAGCTAGCAGGAATTTCGGATGCCCACTTACGTACCGCCCGTGAAGTCGATGCCCACCAAGTGGCATGTGATTGATGCCAATGGCAAGGTCCTCGGCCGCGTCGCTACCGCAGCGGCGAAGATGCTTCAGGGCAAACACAAAGCCATTTACACGCCCTATCTCGATACGGGCGATCACGTTGTCATTCTGAACGTCGCCAAGGTGAAGCTGACCGGCCGCAAGGAAGATCAGAAGGTCTATCAGCGTCACAGCGGCTACCCCGGCGGCCTGCGCGAGGATCGCGCCAAGGTCGTGCGCGTGGAAAAGCCGGAACGCATGATGGAAGAAGCCATCCGCGGCATGCTCCCGAAGTCGAAGCTCGGTGACGCGATGTACCGCAAGTTGAAGGTGTATGCGGGTGACAAGCATCCGCACGCCGCGCAGTCACCCACTGTCTTCGAGGTCGCATAACTTGGCAGCAACTCAATACTACGCAACCGGCCGCCGCAAGGAATCCACCGCCCGCGTGTTTCTCCGCCCCGGGACCGGCGCCATCAAAGTCAACCAGCGCGAATTCGCCGAGTTCTTCCCGCGTGAGACCCTCCGCATTCTGGTGAAGTCCCCGCTGCTGCTGACGGAAACCCAGGAACAGTTCGACGTGCTCTGCACCGTGAGCGGCGGCGGCATGACCGGCCAGGCCGGCGCGATTCGCCTCGGCATCTCGCGCGCGTTGTGCGAGTTCAACCTGGAGTTCCGCCCGCGCCTCAAGAAGGACGGCCTGCTCACGCGCGACGCGCGCGCGAAAGAGCGCAAGAAATACGGGATGGCCGGCGCCCGTAAGCGGTTCCAGTTCAGCAAACGTTAGTCACTCAGAACATGTCAGCAATGGTTGGAGGCAATTTGACCCCGCTCGCGATGAAGGACCTGCTCGAAGCAGGCGTGCATTTCGGACACCAGACCAAGCGTTGGAATCCCAAGATGAAGCCGTTCATCTTCGGAGAACGTTCGGGTATTTACATCCTCGACCTCGGCAAGACGGTCAAGCACTACCGCGAGGCGGAGGATTTTGTCCGGCAGCTCGCCGCCGAAGGCAAGACCATCATGTTCGTGGGCACCAAGCGCCAGGCGCAGGACGTGGTCGCCGAAGAAGCGACCCGCTGCGGCATGTTCTACGTGAACGAACGCTGGCTCGGCGGCTTGCTGACCAACTTCACCACCATTCAGCGCAGCATCGCGCGCCTGCGCGATCTCGAAGCGATGTCCACCGACGGCCGCTATGAACAGATGCCGAAGAAGGAAATCGCCAAGGCCGAGAAGGAAAAGCGCAAGCTCGTCAAGAACCTCGAAGGCATTCGCAACATGGGCAAGCTGCCGGACGCGCTGTTCGTGATTGACACGCGCAAGGAACAGATCGCCGTCGACGAAGCCCGCAAGCTGAAGATTCCGGTCATCGGCATCGTCGACACCAACTGCGATCCCGACCAGGTCGACTACGTGATCCCCGGCAACGACGACGCCCTGCGGTCGGTGAAGTTGTTCGTGTCGCGGATCGCCGACGCGGTGATCTCGGGTCGCGGCGAACGCGAATCCGCAATGGCCGACCAGGTCTCGGCTGATGCCGAGGAAAAGGCCGCCGCCGAAGCGCGCCGCACGGTGCGCCCCGCGGACATCCGCAAGCCCGAGCGGCCGGCAGAGACCCCAACGCCCACGGTGTAACACCCGTTCGGCGGACTCCCCTCTCGCGCCGGCTGCCCAGCCTCATTGAGTAAGGCGGCCGGCGCGAATCGTGTACAGACAGCAAGGTCCTAGGGTCTTAGAGTCCTAGGGTCTTAAAAAACCTTTCAGAATGTTTTGCCTAAGACCCTAAGACCTTAGGACCTTAAGACCTCGGAGTCAGCGATGGCAGCTACAGCAGCACAAGTCAAGGAACTACGCGACAAGACCGGCGCCGGCATGATGGATTGCAAGGCCGCGCTCGACGAAGCCGGCGGCGACGTCGACAAGGCCGTCGAGATCCTCCGCAAGAAGGGCCTGGCGCAAGCCGCCAAGCGCGCCGGACGCGTCGCCAAGGACGGCATCATCGGCCACTACATCCACATGGGCGGCAAGGTCGGCGTGCTCGTCGAGGTGAACTGCGAGACGGACTTCGTCGCGCGCACGCCCGACTTCCAGACCCTGGCGAAGGAAATCGCGATGCACATCGCCGCCGCCAGCCCTCTGGTCGTCAGGCGCGAAGAGCTGCCGATGGAGAACCTCGAGAAGGAAAAGGAAATCTACCGCGCGCAGTTCGCGGGCCAGAACAAGCCGGCGAACGTGATCGACAAGATCGTCGAGGGCAAGCTCGAAAGCTATTACGCCCAGGTGTGCCTGATGGATCAGCCGTCGGTGCGCGACCCGAACGTGACCATCAAGCAGATGGTGGCGGCGGCGACCGCCAAGACCGGCGAAAACGTCACGGTGACTCGCTTCGTGCGCTTCAAGCTCGGCGAAACCACGGAAAACTAAAGCTAAAGTGCGTACGGGTGCGTACAGTGCGTGGAGTGCCTGGGGGACTTCCCAGGCACCGTACGCACCGTACGCACCGTACGCACCGTACGCACCGTACGCACTATAATCTGTGTTCGTGCCCGATCCTGAATCGCCCTCCCCGCATTACAAACGAATCCTGTTAAAACTGTCGGGCGAAGCCCTGATGGGCGATCAGCCCTATGGCATCGACCCGGCGGTCGCCACGCGCATCGCGCAGGACGTGGCCGAAATCCAGTCCCTCGGCGTCCAGACCGCGATTGTCATCGGCGGCGGCAACATCTTCCGGGGTCTCGCGGCCAGCGCCAAGGGCATGGACCGCTCGACCGGCGACTACATGGGCATGCTCGCGACGGTGATCAACGCGCTGGCCATGCAAGACGCCCTCGAAAAGAACGGCGTGCCGACCCGCGTGCTGACGGCCATTGAGATGCGCGCGGTCGCCGAGCCGTTCATCCGCCGGCGCGCCGTGCGCCACCTCGAAAAGGGCCGCGTGGTGGTGTTTGCGGCCGGCACCGGCAATCCGTACTTCACCACCGACACCGCCGCGGCACTGCGCGCGATGGAAATGAAGGCGGAGATCATCCTCAAGGCGACGAAAGTCGACGGCATTTATACCGCCGATCCCGTGAAGCATCCCGAGGCGACGCGCTTCGATCGAATTTCATACCTGCAGGTGCTCCAGGAGCGGCTGCAGGTGATGGACGCGACGGCGATCTCGCTGTGCATGGACAACAAGCTGCCGATCCTGGTCTTCAACCTCAAGACGCCGGGCAACATCCGCCGCGTCGTGATGGGCGATACGATCGGCACGATGGTAACCGCGTAGGAGTTGAGCGAATGGACGTAACCGACGTCAAGGGACTGCACGCCGAAATCAAGAAGCGCATGGACGGCCAGATTGAATTCGTCCGCAAGGAACTGGCGGGCGTGCGCACCGGCCGCGCGTCGACCAGCATGCTGGACGGCGTCCAGGTGGACGCCTACGGCTCGAAGATGCCGTTGAACCAGGTCGCGTCGCTGTCGGTGCCGGAACCGGCCCTGATCGTCGCGCAGCCGTTCGATGCGTCGCTGATGGCGGCGCTCGAACGCGCCATCCGGCTGTCGGACCTTGGCCTAAACCCCGCCAGTGATGGTAAGGTGCTCCGCATTCCGATCCCGTCGCTGACCGAGGAGCGGCGCAAGGAACTGTCGCGGCACGTGCACAAGATGGCCGAGGAAGGCCGCAACCACGTCCGCGTGGTGCGCCGCGAGGCCAACGACAAGCTGAAGAAGATGCTCAAAGACCACACCATTTCCGAAGACGACGAGAAGCGCGCCCTGGAGGAAGTCCAGAAGGCGACCGACGCGCACATCAAGGCGATCGACGACCTGCAGGCCAAGAAAGACCAGGAGCTGCTTGGCAAATAGCTACTTCACTCATCTCGAGTGCAGCAGCGGCTGTGGCGCGGGGCCCTTCGATCCGCGCGAACTGCATTTTCTCTGTCCGTCGTGTAAGTTGCCGATGCTCGCGCGCTACGACCTCAAGGCGGCGCGGGCCTGGAAGAAGGAATCGCTGGCCGGGCGGGCGCCGAACATGTGGCGCTACCGCGAACTGATGCCGCTGCTCGGCGGCGACGAGCCGGTCACTCTCGGCGAAGGCTTCACTCCCCTGATTCACGCCAAGCGCCTCGGCGCCACGCTCGGCCTCGAGCGCTTGCTGATCAAGGACGAATCGCTGAACCCCACGAATTCATTCAAGGCGCGCGGATTGTCCGCGGCGATCTCGCGCGCCAAAGCCCTGCGCGCGGAAACCGTGTTCCTTCCCACCGCGGGCAACGCCGGCAACGCGGCCGCGGCCTATGCGGCCGCCGCCGGCATGAAGTGCGAAGTCTTCATCCCCAAAGACGCCAAGCAGCCGTTCATCGATGAATGCCGGCTCTACGGCGCCAACGTCACGCTGGTCGAAGGTCTGATCACGGATGCGGGCCGCGTCGCGACCGAGACAGCGAAGCCGCTCGGATGGTACGAAGTCTCGACGTTCCGGGAGGCCGGCCGCGCCGAGGGCAAAAAGACGATGGGCTACGAACTGGCCGAGCAGCTCAATTGGACGCTGCCCGACTGGATCGTCTATCCCACCGGCGGCGGCACGGGCCTCGTCGGCATGTGGAAGGCCTTTGCGGAAATGGAAGCGATCGGCTGGCTGGCCGCGGGTCAGCGGCCGAAGATGGTGTCGGTCCAGACCGAAGGCTGTGCACCGATCATCCGCGCGTTCGCGAACGGCGCGGAGACCGCCGGCACCTGGGAGAATGCGCACACCGTGGCCGACGGCTTGCGCGTCCCGCGCGCGATCGCCGACTTTCTCATCCTGCGGACCATTCGCGAGAGCGGCGGCACCGCCGTGTCCGTCAGCGACCCGCAGATGGTGGCCGACATGAAGGTGCTGGGCCACACCGAAGGGGTGTCAGCCGCGCCGGAAGGCGCCGCATCGTTGAGCGCCATTCGTCAACTGGTCGCCGACGGCCGCATCAAGAAACACGAAAGCGTCGTGCTCTTCAACACCGGCGGCGCGCTGAAGTATCTCGACCTGCTCCACTCCTAACGCTGATAGACGAACGTCACCGGACGTGACGCCGCGATTACGGCGCCGTCGCGATCGAGGGCGGTCACCTGCCAGGTGTACGACTCCCCGCCGACCACTCGTCCGCGCAGCGTCGGGTCAGGTTCGATCTCCGACCCACGCGTCGCCATTTCGAAGATCAGCACGCCTTTCGCGTCACGCACGGTGACGCGATAGCTCGCCGCGGCAAACGGACTCTGCCACTTGAATTGCAGGTTGCCCGCCGCGCCTGATGGCGTCATCGCCACAAGCTCGCTACCGCGAACGGCGTCATCCGGCGCCGGCGCGCCACCGCGCGTCGCCAGCAGGACGACCACGACGATCGCCGCGGCGCCGGCAAGCCCGTAAGCCGGCCTCAACCATCGCGGCCACGCCGATGACGAGGCATCGGGCTGGCGCGCCGCGTAGCCGAGTGGCACGGCCTGCTCCGTGGAGATGACGGGCGAATCGCTGACCGCCGGCGTGTCCGACATCGCCAAGGCAGACAGCGCCCTGCGGCACTCATCGCATTCGGCGAGGTGGCCGATCACCCGCGGGCGATCGCCGGCGCGGCCCTGTTCATACCAGGTCCTGAGCTCGCCGGCTGAGAGGTGCGTCATGCCCGGGTCCTTTCCTGGGACTCGAGTGCCACCTTGAGCGACGACAGGATTCCCGTCAGGCGGTCGGGCGTGAGTGCATCGAGGTGGAGCGCGCGTTTGATCTCGGCGAGGGTCAGTCCGTCCATGATGCGCATGGAGACGATAACCCGATCCTCCATCGGCAGGGTTTGCAGCGCAGCCGCCAGCGATTCACGGCGGCCTTTCGCGAGCAGCGTCATTTCCGGATCCGGCGCCGCGCTGACGACGGACAGCGTCGCTTCACCGTCTTCGCTTTCGAGCGGACTTCCCGGTTCGGTCCTCGTCGCCATGGCGATCAAGTCGGCACGCTGGCGTTCCGTCAACGCCCGCTCGATGCGTTCGAGCGACGCGAAGACGGCGGCGAGTCCGATGCCGCGCCCCGACGAACCAGGAATGAGATCAGCCATTTCCGACGGCGTATGCCTTCTCCAGTAATAACGGTCGAACACTTCCTGGTCGAGCGCCGGCAGCGCCTGGATCGATCCGAACAGGCGCTTGCGCCCGCGGGTCGATCGCACCCAATCCACGAGCATCCGCCGAACCACCGTCGTCAGCCACGCGGCCAGCGCGCCTTTCGCCGGATCGTGCCGCCGCAAGCGCGCGCAATCATCCGCCGCGAGCCGCTCGCAGATATGCACGTAGAGATCCATGGCGTCGTCGCGGTCGCGCACGCCGCATTGATCGATCAACTGCAGCAGCCTGGCCGAATACTGGTCGACGAACGCCCGCCAACCCGCCTCGGCGTCGATCGCCAGGCGCTCGCGGAGCTCCCGGTCGCTAAGCCCGCTCATTGATCATTAACGGACACACTCCCCGGCGCGCGTCATGCAGTCGACCGGCAGCCTTCATGGCGACAGGCATCTTCCCAGATAGCCTCCAACTGAGCAATGTGGAAGACTTGGGCCGTCGTGGTCGCGCGCTGCCTGATCCTGTTCGCCCTTTTCAGTAGCCCTGCCTGGGCGCAGGCGCCCGACGTGCGCCTCCAGGAGTTCGATGCGGCCCTGCGTGCGGCGACGGCCGCGAACCAGCCGGCGGCAATCGCAAAACTGCTGGATTCGAAGGCGCGCCGGCTTGGCGAGATCGGACGGCAGGAGGATGCGATTGCAACGGCGACTGAAGGCCTGAGCTATGCACAGGCGGCCGGCGACCAGGCGCTGATCGCCGGCCTCTACGCGATTCGCTCCACCTTCACCAGCCGCACGGGATACCTCGCCGATGCGTTGGCCGACGCCCTTCGCGCCCGGGATGCCGCAGCGAAAGCCGGCCCACGCGCCGAGGTCACTGCCCTGTTCGCGCTGGCGCAATCGCACTCGCATCTGTCGAATTCGGAAGAGGCCGTGCGGCTATGGACCGAGGTGATCGATCGCTACCGCGCGCTCAACATTCCGATCGGCGTCGCGCTCGCGCTCGATGCCCGCTGCCACATCCAGTACGAAGCCGGTCACTACGCGGAGTCGCTTGCGGATGCGCGCGCCGCGATCGACGCGTTCACGGCACTCAAGCAAAAGGCGTCATCGGCCAGCTATTCCCGCGCCGGCATGGCCAGCATTCGTCTCGGGCGCGATAACGACGGGCGTCAATGGCTCGCCGAAGCTGAATCTCGAGTGCCCGGCGCACCGGATTACGAACAGGTGCAGACCCTCACGCAACTCGGCATCGCTTACGTGATGCTTGGTGATGCGGCGAGTGCCACCCATGCCTACAACCAGGTCCTCGAGCTCGCCCGGCGCAGGAGCAGTCTCGAGGACGAATGGAAGGCGCAACTCGGATTGGGCCGCGCCGCCCTCGTTGCGCATGATCCCGAAACAGCCATCAATCGGCTCGAACACGCCGTCACGGTGATTGAACGGCTCCGATCCACCGTGCCTGCCGAGGAACTGCGCGCCGCCTATTTGTCCCGGCGCGTCGAAGCGCACGAGTGGCTGGTGGCCGCGTTGATGATGCAGTCCGCATCGCCAAGCGATGCATATGTCGAGCGCGCATTCAATGTCGCGGAACGGGCGCGCGTCCGGGCGCTATCAGACTTGCTCGCCGAGGGTCGCGCCAAACGAAGAGCCGGCCACCCCGCGCCGGCGCCGACGGTCCGCACCCGTGACGCGATTGCCGCGAACCTGTCCCACGGCGAGGTGCTGCTCGAATATCTGGTCGGCGAGGAGCACGCGTACGGCTGGGCGTTGAGCCGTGACGGCCTGGTCGGATTCGAACTGCCATCGCCGGCGGAGCTCGACGCAACGGTTCGGCAGGCGTTGACGTATATCGATGCCGACGATCGCGACGGCCTTCACCGGCTCGCGGAAGATTTCACGCCGGCGCTGCTCGGCCCCGTTTCATCGAAGCTCGGATCGACCAGGCGCATCATCTTTGTTCCGGATGGTCCCCTGCAGCGACTCCCCTTCGCCGCCCTGCCGCTGCCCGAGGGCGGGTCGGCGTATCTCGCACAACGCGTCACGATCTCGACGGTTGGATCAGGATCTCTTCTGCAGATGCTGAACCGATCCGAGACCGCTCACGGCGTCCTCGCGCTCGCGTCAAGCCCCGCCGCGCATGGCGCGGGAGCGGCGTCGCGATCACTCGACGCTCCCCTGCGCGAGGCCGCTGGTGAAGCTCACGATGCGATTCGGCTGCTGGCGCCGGCCGATGGCGGACGGTCGCTCGACAACGCCACCGAACTGGGCGTGAAGAATGGCGGGCTCGCCGACTATCGCGTGATCCACGTCGCGGCTCATTCGCTCATCGACGAATCCTTCCCGCGCAACAGCGCCATCCTCCTCGGTGCTGAAGGTAGCGAAGACGGCGCGTTACGAGCTGCGGAGATCGCGCAGTTGCCCGTTCATGCCGACCTCGTGGTGCTGGCCGCCTGCCGGACGCAATTGGGCCGCATCATGCGCGGCGAGGGCTTGCTGAGTCTCGCGCGTTCGTTCATGGAAGCCGGCGCGCGCAGCGTCGTCGCCTCCCTCTGGGACGTCGGCGACCGCGACACGCGCGTGTTGATGCGGAGTTTCTATGCCGGCATCGCCGCGGGATTGCCACCCGATGAAGCGCTGCGGATGTCGCAGATGCAGATGATTCGCGCCGGCGGCTCCCTCGCGGCGCCAAAAGTCTGGGCCGCGTTCCAGGTCGAGGGCGAAGCGCGTCAGCCGGTGTGGGAACGACGGCCAACGTCGATTCCCGCGATCGGAATTACTGTCCTGTTGATCGCCGGAACCGTCGTGCTGCTACTGCGCTTGTAACCGGGTCTGACCCCTTAACGCGCCAAATCATTGCAAAGGCTGCAACGTTCGCAAAAACTGCGACGAATTCCGATGTTAAGGGGTCAGACCCGTTTACAAATAATCAGTCGCCGAGAGTGACGCCGATCGCGCGAGCGGTCTTGATCAGATCGGAATCGAGCGGCACGGTTTTGGTGCGGCCGACGACGTCGGCGAGCGGAATCGGAACGATGTCCGGCGGATTATTCGCGACCATCTTGCCGAACACGCCGCGCTGAATCAGTTCCACGGCCGCTCCGCCAAACCGCGTCGCGAGCACGCGATCGAAGGCCGTGGGCCCGCCACCGCGCTGCAAGTGCCCAAGCACCACGCATCGCGCTTCGCGCCGGGTCATTTCCTCGAGCTGCGCGGCCAGGACGATCCCTACGCCACCGAGGCGCTCGACGTAACCGGCCCGCGCCGCTTCACGAATCGTGAACGCGCCGCCGATTGGCTTGGCGCCTTCCGCGACGACGACGATGCTGAACTTCGCGCCGAACTCTTCGCGCTGGCGAATACCGGCGGCCACCTTCTCGGGGTCGTACGGAATTTCCGGGAGCAGAATCACGTCGGCGCCGCCAGCCAATCCCGCCTGCAGCGCAATCCATCCGGCGTATCGCCCCATTACTTCGACGACCATGATGCGCTTGTGCGCTTCCGCCGTCGTGTGCAGGCGATCGATCGCATCCGCCGCGAACGACACCGCGGTATCGAAACCGAAACAGCTCGTCGTGCCAACGATGTCGTTGTCGATGGTCTTCGGCACGCCGACCACCGGGATGCCCTTGAGATAGAACTGATGCGCGATGCCAAGCGAACCATCGCCGCCAATCACGACCAGGGCCTGGAGCCCCATCTTGTGAAAGGTCTCGACGACGCGATCCGAGTAATCGACCTTGCCTGACGGCGTGTCGGCCGGATACTCGAAGGGGTTCCCGTGATTCGTGGTGCCGAGGATGGTCCCGCCCAGCCGCAAAATGCCGGTGACGTCATGCGGCGTGAGGACGCGAGACCGGTTCGGGTCGAGGAGGCCATCGAAGCTGTCTTCGAGACCGACGACTTCGATGCCGGCGTTGAATGCGGATTTGACGACGGCGCGGATGACGGCGTTCAGGCCGGGTGCATCACCGCCGCCGGTGAGCACGCCAATTCGCTTAATCGAAGGCACGTTACCTAACTATACGGTGAAGTTGAAATGGCTTCTGTGACAGCCACGTAAGGTTGGTGGACGGCAGGAGGATCGAACTCCCGACCTCATCGTTGCGAACGATGCGCTCTCCCAGCTGAGCTAGCCGCCCTCAAGGTGCGTAACTCATCGATACTATCAAAAATCCGCCCGATTTCAGCCATCGAAGCAACCAGTCCCGAGAAATTGAAGTCAAACTAGTATGGGATCGATGAAAACGTTTTTCGCTTTGGCGATCGCACTCGCATGTGTTTGGACGCTGGGTGCGCAAACGGGCGATCCTGTGGCCCTCGCGGCGAAGGTGCAGCAACGCTACAACGGCATCAAGGACATGCAGGGCGATTTCGTCCAGACCTACGAGGGCGGCGTCCTTCGCACGAAGACCTCCGAGCGGGGCGTGGTGGCGATCAAGCGCCCGGGCCGCATGCGCTTCACCTACACGAAGCCGGAAAAAAAGGAATTCGTCTCCGACGGGACCCGGCTGTATACCCACCTGGTCGCCGACAAGCAGGTCATCGTCAGTCCGGCGCCCGGACCGGATGAGGGCGACATCCCCGCGATGTTCCTGGCCGGCCAGTCGGACCTCTCGCGGGACTACACCCCGACCTTTACGGCCTTGCCCGGGGCTGCACCCGGCCTGCTGACGCTCAAGCTGGTCCCGAAGAAGAAGAGCGCCGAGTACGAGTCGATCGGCATTGGAATCGACCCGAAAACGCTCCAAATCCAGTTCCTGACGGCCGTCGACGCCCAGGGCGGCCGATCGTCATTCGCCTTCACTAACCTGAAGGAAAATCGGGGTTTGTCCGATAAAGACTTCGAGTTTCACATTCCACGCGGCGTGGATGTCGTGACGAATGGTGGCCGTGGTCAATAGCTCACTTACACGCTTGTCTCGCGCGGCCCTGGCGGGCCTGGTCGCGATCACGCTGGCCTCCTGCGCCTCGAGCGGATCGGTCCGCGTCGCGCGTGACGCCGAGCTCTCGCAGAACTACGACATCGCCGTCGCCGAATACACCAAGCTGCTGCGCAAGAATCCGAACAGTGCCGAGGCGCGGCAGGGACTCGAGCGCGCCAAGCAACGCGCGTCGCAGGATCACTTCACCAAGGCACGCCGCCTCTCCTCCACCGGCAAGCTCGAAGAAGCGCTGGTCGAATACCAGCTGGCCGCCGAGCTCAACCCGGGCAACTCCGATGTCGATCGCGAATTGCAGGACACCCGCAGCCAGCTGCGCGCGAAGGTCGCGATCGCCGACAACGGCAAGACGCGCCTCGAGTCATTGATCGCGCAGAGCCTCGATGCTCCCCTGCCCGGCGCGGATCTGCCGACCGACGCCAAGCTGCCCGACTCGGTGGTGTTCCGCGACGCGAACGTGAAGGACATCTACTCCGCGATCGGCAAGTTCACGAATCTCAGCGTCGCCTTCGATCCGACGTTCCGCGATCAGCCCGTGTCGATCGACCTGCGCGGCCAGTCTCTCGAGCAGGCGCTGAACGCCCTGTCGTCGACCACTCGCAACTTCTGGCGCGTGATGGGGCCGCGCGCCATTACCGTGATTCCGGACACCGCCGCCAAGCGGCGCGAGTACGAAGAAGAAATCATCCGCACGTTCTACCTGAGCAACGCCGACCTGAAGGAAACCATCGACATGCTGCGCATTGTCGTCGACGCGCGCCGCCTCTCGGCGATCACCGCGACCAATGCGATCACCATCAAGGACACGCCGGAACGCATCACCGCCGCCGGCAAGATCATCACCGCCATCGACAAGGCACGGCCCGAAGTCATCATCGACGTGGAGCTGCTCGAGGTGAATCGCACCCACCTCCACGAGTACGGCCTGCAGATCGCCTCGCCGACGTCGTCGGCGTCGGGCCCGACCGGGTTGAACGGATCGGCCGACATCAACAAAGAAGGGTTGTCGCTGCGCAGCCTCACCAGCCTGACGCAGGCTGACGTGCTGCTCACCAACCTGCCGTCGCTCTATTACCGGCTGCTGAAGAACGACTCCGCGACGCGCATCCTCGCCAATCCGCAGTTGCGCACGTCGGAAGGGATTCCCGCCCAGGCGCGATTCGGCGAGCGCGTGCCGGTGCCGGTGACGACTTTCGCGCCCATTGCCGCCGGCGGCGTGCAGACGCAGCCGATTACGTCGTTCAATTACGAGCCGATCGGCGTCAACATCGACATCACGCCGCGCATGCATCACGACGATGCGGTGACGCTGGCGTTGAAGGTCGAGTTGAGCAGCATTTCGGGATCGGGATTTGGCGGATTGCCGACCTTTGGCAGCCGCCAGATCAATACCGTCATTCGATTGAAGGACGGCGAGACCAACATGCTGGCCGGCTTGATCCGCGACGAGGAACGCACGTCGCTCGCATCCATTCCGGGACTCGGCGACATTCCGGTGCTGGGACGCCTGTTCGGCTACAACCGCAAGGAGACCCAGGAGACCGACATCATCCTGACGCTCACGCCGCGGATCGTTCGGGTCTTGAATCTGACGGCGGAGGATCTACAGCCGTTCAAGGTGGGACGCGACGGCGGCACGCCGTTGACCGACATAGCGCCGCCGCTGCCCATTCCGCTGCCGCTGCCGACCCGGCCGCCGGGCGGCGACGCCGCGGCACCGACATTGGCTCCGCAGTTCCCCGCCTCTCCGGGGCCGGCGGCGCCGGTGACGACGCCCCCGCCGACACCGGTCAAGCCGAAAGGCTAGGCCACCGATTGACACCGATTAGACACCGATTAGATTTTGCCGACTTGGGCACCAAGCTTTTGTAGGCGCTCCACCAGCCTGCTGTAGCCCCGCTCCACGGTCTCCAGGGGTTCGACACGGCTCTGTCCATCCGCGATCAGCGCCGCGGCAATCAACGCCATTCCCGATCGAATATCGCGGCTGTCGAGTGACTTGCCGCGCAGCCGGCGCGGTCCCGTCACGATGATGCGATGCGGATCGCAGAGGAACAGATCCGCGCCCATGCCGCTCATCTGCTCGAGCGCGAACAATCGCAGTTCGTACATCCAGTCGTGGACCAGCGTCGCGCCCTCAGCCTGGGTCGCCAGCACGGTGACGAGGCTCACGAGGTCGCTCGGAAAGCCGGGCCACAGTCCCGTCGTGATGCGGCCCGCGCCGACCAGCTTCGCTGCCTCGACGCGGTAGACATCGCCGTCCTGGACGCAATTGACGTGCATCTTCGTCAGGACCGACGTCACCACTTCCATGTCGATCGGCCGCGTGCCACCCACTTCGATGTGGCCACCGGTGATGGCGCCAACCACGGCCCAACTGCCGGCCTCGATGTAATCCCCGTACAGCGTCTTGTTCGCGCCGCGCAGCTTCGCCACGCCTTCCACGCGGATCGTGTGCGAGCCCTCGCCGGTAATGCCCACGCCCATGCCGCGCAGGAATTCGCAGAGCTCCACGACGTGCGGCTCGCAGGCGGCGTGGCGGATCTCGGACACGCCTGGCGCCGCGGCGGCGGCCAGCAGCGCCGTTTCGGTGCCGGTGACCGAGGCTTCGTCCAGATAGATCGAGGCCGGCTTGAGGCCGTTCGCCGCCTCGAGACAATGACCGGCGCCGGGAATGATGCGCGCGCCCATGGCAATCAGCGCTTCGAGATGCGTCTTGATCGAGCGTCGCGCCGGAAAATCGCCGCCCGGGGGCGCCACGACGGCACGACCGCGACGCGCCAGCAACGGCCCCAGCAGCAGCACGGATCCGCGCAACCGCCCGACTAGCGTGCTATCGGGCTCGTCCTTGGTGACCTTGGCGCAACGGATCCGCAGCGTCGTGCTGCCGATGCCTTCGATCTCGGCGCCGAGGTCGAGCAGCAACCGCGCCATCACGTCGACGTCGGCGATGCGGGGCATGTTGCTGAGCGTGCACCACTCGTCGGTCAGCAGGCACGCCGCCACCAGCGGCAACGCCGCATTCTTGTTGCCTTCGACATCGACGCGGCCTTCGATCCGCTTCCCGCCCTCAATTGTCAGAGTCGACACAGTCAGCCTTCCGCCTTCGGCCTTCAGCCGTCAGCCGCATCAGAACTCGCCCACACAGATGATCTCATTTCGGAGTGTGACACCGAATTGATCTTTGACAGCGCCACGGCAGCGCTCGACGAGCGATTTAATATCCGCCGCCGTCGCCGCTCCGTTGGTGATGATGAAGTTGGCGTGGGTCGGCGACACCTGTGCGCCTCCGAGGACCGCGCCTTTGAGCCCGGCGCGATCGACCAGCGCGCCGGCCGATGGCGGAATGCCCTCGGGGACGTGATCGCGGGCCGGATCGGGATTCATGAAGATGCAGCCGGCGCTCGGCGATTCGAGCGGCTGCGTCTGCTTGCGAAACGCCAGCGACTCACGCGCCACCAGCCGCAGCGCCGCGGGATCGGCTCCAGGCCTCACGCGGAACGCCGCCCACAACACAATTTCACCGGTGTGCTTGAGGCGGCTGTAGTCGTACTCGAACTCCATCCGATCGGCCGGCGCCTGCAGCAACGTGCCGTCGGGCTTGATCAACCGGACGCTTTCGACCAGGTCACCGATGTTGATCTTCTTCCAGTGCGCGTTTCCGTAGATCGCACCGCCGACCGTGCCCGGCGTCCCTGCCCACGCCTCCAGACCGGCATACCCGCGGTTGATCGTCCACCGCACCAGGCCGTTGATCGTCACGGCAGCGTCGACCCGCACGATACGATCACCGATCGGCGTGACTTCCCCGCCGCGCGGACGAATCACGAGTCCGCGGACGCCGGCATCGGCCACCAGCACGTTCGAGCCACCACCGAGCACCGTCACCTTGACGCCGGCCGCGTGCGCCAGCTTCACGGCCTGGACGATCTCAGCCTCGTTGCGCGTTTCGATCAGCAGATCGGCAGGTCCGCCGACCTTGAAGGTGGTCAACGGCGCGAGCGGGACGTCACGCCGCACCCGCTCGACACCAAAGGCTCGTTCGAGCGCGGCGATGAGTTCCTTCACGACGCGTCTCTCCCCTCGACTCCGATCGGGGCCAGCAGGTCCGCGTAGCGCAGCAACTGCCGCTCGCGTGAAATCAACGCCGCGACCGCCTCGTGCTGCGTGCACAGGTGAAACTCGATAAAGTCCCCAGGCGCGAGCTGCCCGGCCAGCGGCAGATCCGCTGAAATCACGTAGCCGATCTTCGGATACCCGCCGGCGGTCTGGCGATCGGCCATCAACAGGATCGGCTCGCCGGCCGATGGCACCTGGATCGCGCCGATTCCCAGCGGCTCCGAGATCAATTCGCCTTCGTGGGTCCGCACGAGGGGCGGCCCCTGCAATCGATAGCCCATGCGGTTGGACTGCGGCGAAATCCGAAAGCTGACTCCGGCAATCGTCTTCAGCGCGTCCGCCTGAAACCACTCGGCTTGCGGCCCCGCCATGACGCGCAGCAACGCGCGGCCCTTCGTCGGCAGCGTCAAGCCTGCGGACTTACGCGGCGGTCTCACCGTGGCTTCGCTCGCAATCGGCACGGAATCGCCGGCCGCGAGCGCACGTCCGTTGAAGCCGCCCATGCGGCTGACGAGATGCGTGGCCCGGCTCCCAAGCACCGGCGCCGTCTGGATGCCACCGGCGACGGCGAGATAGGCGCGCGCCCCCTGGACAATGCGTCCGAACTTGATGCGCTGGCCCCTCCGGACGCCGAAGGACGCATTCAACGGCACCGCGCGATCGTCGCACGTCACCTCAAACTGCGCCCCGGCAATCGCCATCGTCGTGTTCGCATCGACGATGAGTTCGGGACCGAGCAGTGTGATCTCGAGCGTGGCCGCGCCGGGATCGTTGCCCGCGAGCTGATTGGCCAGGCGATGCGAGAAAGCATCCATCGGTCCGGCGACCGGCACGCCCGACGCCTGGTGGCCATATCGCCCGAGGTCCTGCACGCTGGTCAAGAGTCCCGGCTTGATGACCTGCAGCGTCCCCATCATGAGCGGGGCCCGGCCGGCACGAAGCGCACCAGATCGCCGGCCGACAGCAGGCTCGGCTGCGCGCGATTCGGATCGAACATCACGGTGGTGGTGTGGCCAATCAGTTGCCAACCGCCGGGACTGTCGACGGGATACACGCCCGTCTGCAAACCGGCGATGCCGACAGAGCCGGCGGGCACACGTTCACGCGGCACACGGTGCCGCGGCGCCGCGAGTGACGGATCAACGCGGCCCATGTACGCGAAGCCAGGAACGAAGCCGAGCATGTAGACGCGGTAGGTACAGTCCGCATGCCGTCTGATCACTTCCGCCGGAGAGCATCCAGCGAACGCGGCCACGGCGTCGAGGTCGGGCCCGCGCTCACCGCCATACGTCACCGGAATCTCTCTCACGCTGCGATCGGCGATCGTCTCGATCGTCGCCAGCGCGGTGAATTCCGTCTCGATGGTGTGTTCGAGCGCCGCCAGGTCCGTCTGCAGCGGATCGAAATGCACGCCAAGCGTCGAGTAGCCGGGCGCCACATCGCGAACGCCACGCGCCTGCGTCGCTCGGATTCGCGCCGCTAGCAGGATGGCGCGTTCATTCACCACCGCGTCGATGACAGGCTCGAGCTCGACGAGCAGCATCGAATCGCCGCACTGACGGATCTTCAAGGCCGCGGCGGGTCTTCAGACCCGCCCTGGATCTTTGCCAGCAACTTGCCGTGGATGCCGCCGAACCCGCCGTTCGACATGATCACGATGAGATCGCCTTCGCGGGCTTCTCGAGACACGGTGCTCACGATCGTCTCGACGTCCGGCAGATGGCGGGCGTGCACGTTCCGGGCTGACAGATCAGCCACCAACTGTGATTCCGACAAACGCTCATCAGGCGGCAGGCTCGATCGAAACACGGATGCGATCACGACCTCGTCTGCGCCGGCGAACGCGCGAGCGAAGTCGTCCTGGAACAGTCGACGACAGGACGACGCGGAGCGCGGTTCGAAGATGGCCCAGATGCGTTGGCCCGGCGCTGCGCGCCGCACCGCCTTCAGTGTCTCGTCCACCGCGGTCGGATGATGCGCGAAGTCGTCGTAGATCGTGACGCCACGCGCTTCGCCGACCACTTCGAGACGTCGCTTGACGCCCTTGAACTGCGCCAGGCCCGTGCGCAGCCGCTCGACATCGAGATGCAGATCGACGCCGATGGCAATGGCCGCCAGGGCGTTGCGAACGTTGTGATCGCCCAGCAGCGGCATGGTGAACTCGCCCAGGTCCTGGCCGCGCCGACTCACGCGGAACGCCGTCCCCTGGCCGACGCGGATGTCCGTCGCGCGCCACTCGGCCTCGGCCGCCAAGCCAAACGTCTGCACCCGGCTGCGCGCGCGTTCGGCCATCGCCGCCGCGTCGGGACTATCGATGCCGATCAGCGTCAGCCCACCGCGCGGCACCAGGTTGACCAGGCGGCGGAACGCGAGGCGGACTTCATCGATGTCCGCATAGATGTCGGCGTGATCGAACTCGATGTTGTTGATGACCGCGATGTCCGGCAGATACTTCAGGAACTTCGCGGTCTTGTCGAAGTAGGCGCTGTCGTACTCATCACCCTCGATGACAAACGCCTTGCCCTTGCCGATGCGATAGCTCGCCCCGCCATCACCGAAGTTACGAGCGATGCCTCCGACCAACACGGTGGGATCGGCCCCGGCGGCTGTCAGCAGCCATCCGGCCAGCGAGGTCGTGGTCGTCTTGCCGTGGGTGCCGGCAATAACGATCGACTGCGCGTCCCACAGCCACTGCTCGCGAATCGTTTCCGGCAGCGACGCATAGCGAAGGCCGCGGTCGAGAACCGCTTCCAGCTCAGGATTGCCGCGCGAGATGGCGTTGCCGACCACCACCAGGTCCGGTGTGGCGTCGAGATTCTCGGGACGATAGCCTTCGAGGACCCGGATCCGTTCGGCGGCCAGGAAGTCGCTCATCGGCGGATACACGTGCTCGTCGGAGCCGCTGACGTCGTGACCGCGATGCTTGAGCAACGCCGCGAGGGTCGCCATCGCCGTTCCGGCGACTCCGATCAAATGAATACGCGCCATTACTCGACTGCTGACTCCAGTATCCGCACGGCAGGCGCCGGATCGGTGACGATTTCGACCCTGACCCCGAACGGCAGCGTCCAGGTGGCGCCGCCCGTGTGGCCGGATGGAAAGTTGAACAAGACGGGACCCCCGAAGTCGCGGGTGAAATCACGCAAGACATCGCGAATCGCCGGGTCGCCGCCAGGCTCATCGCAGCCGGGGAACTCCCCGAAGACGATCGCGCGCACATTGGTGAAGACCCGCGCCTGCGCCGCTTGCGTGAGGAGGCGGTGGATACGATACGGCCGTTCGCCGATGTCTTCGAGAAACAGGACGCACCCATCCGGCGGCTCGAACGCCCACGGTGTCCCCATCGATGCCATCAACTGTGTCAGCGTGCCGCCGACGAGGACGCCGCTTGCCGATCCGGGATGCAGCACGTCGAGTTGCGGCGGCATGAACTCACCCGCCGGTTCGGCCTGCATCATGACCTTGCGGAATGATGCCTCGTCATAGGCCTTGGTCCCCAGCGACAGGCGTCGATCGACCATCGGCCCATGGATCGCGCACAGGCCGTGCTGTTGGTAGAGCGCCAGGAGCGAGGTGATGTCGCTGTAGCCCATCAAGGCCTTGCGGCCCGAGACCATCAGGTCGGGATCGAGATACGGGAGCAGTTGCGCGCTGCCGTAGCCGCCGCGCATCGCGATGATCGCGGCGATCGACGGATCCTCCCACGCGCGGTGAATCGCGCGCACGCGGGTCTCGACCGAGCCGGCGACGAAGCGCTCCCGGTCGAAAATGCTCTCGTCGTAGACGGTCTCGAAACCGAGGCGGGACAGTTCCTTCACCCCCGCCTGGACTTCTTCCCTGGGAAATGCGCTTGCCGGCGCCACCAACGCGACGCGATCACCGGACTTCAGGCGGCGCAGCTTGATCACAGAAACGCCGCCATCTCGGCGGCGACCAATTGGTGCTCCTCGCGCCCCAGCACCCCGCGCAGGTTTTTGATCCGTGCCGTCGGCCCCAGCCGCTCACCCACCAGGAAGCGCTGCTTGACCCGCTTCAGCCTCGCAAACGCATCGTCGTAGCGCTTCGCCGGAATCCGCCCGGTTTCAACGGCGCGCACCAGCGCTTCGAGCGTGCGGCCCTGGAGGTCCACGTCGCCGCTGCAGATCAGCACGGCGTCGCAGCCGGCCGCGATGGCCTCGACGGCCGCTTCGGGGACTTCATATTTGGCGCTGACGGCCTTCATCTCCAGGTCGTCGCTCAGAATCACGCCTTCGTACTGCAGTTCCTCGCGCAACAATTTCTGGACAATATCGGGCGACAGTGACGCCGGACGCCGCGCGTCCAGCGACGGCACGAGCACATGCGCGGTCATGATGAAGGCGACCTGCGCGGCGACGGCGGCGCGAAACGGCTCGAACTCGATCGCCCGCAAACGATCGGGCGCATGCTCCACGAGCGGCAGCTCGAAGTGAGAATCGGTGCTGGTGTCGCCGTGACCGGGGAAATGTTTTCCGCACGCGGCGAGTCCCGCGCCCTGGAGCGCGCGAATGATGACCCGCCCGAGCCGGGCGACGTCGTCAGCTTTTTCGGCCAGCGCACGATCGCCGATCACCGGATTCCTGGGATTGGTGTGGATGTCGAGGACCGGCGCGTAGTCGAGCGTGATCCCGACGGCTTGCAGCTCGACGGCGAGGGCCGTGGCAAAGCGCTCCGCCAGCCGCTCCGACTCCTTCCCCGCGCGCCCCAGGGTGGCCATCGGCGGCCACTTCGTAAACGGCTCCTTCAGGCGCGCCACGCGGCCACCTTCCTGATCGACGCTGACCCAGGCTGGGCTGGTCCGGCCGAGCGCTTCGCTCTCGGCCGCGAGCTCGGCGACTTGCTCCGGCACCTCGATGTTCCGGCTGAACAGGATCACCCCGCCGAGATCGAACTCCCGCGCCAGGGATCGCAATTCCACCGGGATGGCCGTGCCCGGCATGCTGCCAATCACAAATTGTCCGATGTCTCGTCGCGTCGCTAAAGGCATGCTGCTAACGGGAATTATAATTGCGTCGTGCGAATCTCGGCGTCTGCTCCAACACGAATCGATCTGGCCGGCGGCACCATCGACATCTGGCCCCTGTATCTCTTTCATGCCGGCGCGCAGACGCTGAACGCGGCGATCAGCCTGCGCGCGCGCGCCTGGATCGAGGAGCGCCCCGATGATCGCATCGAACTGGTCTCCGAAGACACCGACAAGCAGGAGAACCTGTCGTTCGATCAGCTCGCGCAGGATGAGACGCTGCCGCTGCTGGCCAAGCTGGTCCACCGCTTCGGCGCCCATGGCATCCGCCTGACGACGAGAGGCGAATCGCCGGCCGGCGCCGGGATTGCGGGCTCGTCGGCGCTGAATGTGGCGGTGTGCGGGGCCCTCGCGGCCCACACACGCCAGGACCTCGATGGCGAAGCGCTCCTCGACATTGCCAAGGACGTCGAAGCGCAGGTGATCCACGTCCCGACGGGGCTGCAGGACTACCGGCCCGCCTATTACGGCGGTATTGCCGCCGTCGAACTGCACGCCGGCCGGCCGCAGCGGGTGGCCCTCGACGTCGACGCCCACGAACTCGAGCAACGCATCGTCCTTTGCTACACCGGCGAGCCGCGCAATTCCGGCACCAACAACTGGGACATCACCAAGCGCCACATCGACGGCGATCGGCACATCTTCGACTGCTTCGAACGCATCCGCGACACCGCGGCCGCGATGCGCGAGGCGTTGACGCGCGGCGACTGGGATGCCACCGCGGCCTGTCTCAACACCGAGTGGGAGAACCGCAAGCGCCTCGCCCCCGGCGTCACGACCCCATCGATCGACTCCTTGATCGCCCGCGCGCTGGCCGCGGGCGGCCACGCCGCGAAAGTCTGCGGCGCCGGTGGCGGCGGATGCCTGTTCTGCCTCGCCCCTCCGGAGAATGTCGCCGCGGTGCGGGAGGCCCTCGCGGATGGCGGCGCGCGCATCCTGGATTTCCGGATCGAAACCACCGGCCTCGACGTCACGCGCGAATGAGCACGCCCCTGCCCTCGCCACTCGACAACAAGGCCGTCGCGCGCACGCTGCTCGAGATCGCCGACTTGCTCGAGCTCAAGGGCGACAACCCATTCAAGATCCGCGCGTATCGCAATGCCGCGGACATCGTGTCGCACGCGTCTGAAGCCGTCTCGTCGCTCGATGAAGCCGGGCTGCGGGGCTGGAACGGCATCGGCAAGGACCTCGCCGGCCGCATCCGCGAGATCACCCTCACCGGCGACTGCGAGATTCGCCGCGAACTGCTCACGGAATTTCCTGCGACGCTGCTCGATGTTCTCCGGCTGCAGGGCGTCGGTCCCAAGACCGTCGCGATCCTCTACAAAGAGCTGCGCATCAAGAGCCTCGACGACCTCGCCGAGGCCGCGAAGGCCGGGCGCATCCGCGGCATCAAGGGGATGGGCAGCAAGAAGGAGCAGTTGATTCTTCAGGCGATCGAAGAACGGCAGCGGTTCGCCGGCCGCCACCTGCTGTCACGCGCCACCGACATGGCGGACGCGATCGTCGCCTACCTGAAGGAACATGCACCGGCCGCGGACATCGCCACCGTCGGCAGCGTCCGCCGGGGGAACGAGACCAGCGGCGACCTGGACATCCTGGCGAGCGGCGCCGATCCCAGCCTGGCCGAGGCGTTCACGCGGTTTCCGCTGGTCGAGCGCATCCTCGCCAACGGTGGCAGCAAGGCCAGCGTGCTGCTCCGCGGCGGCTTCCAGGCCGATCTTCGCATCGTCGCTCACGATCAACGGGGCGCGGCGCTGCAATACTTCACGGGATCGAAGGCGCACAACATCGCGCTGAGGGATCGCGCGCTCGAGCGTGGATGGAAGTTGAACGAGTACGGGCTGTTCGACGACGGCGAGCGGTCAATCGCCGGCGCCACCGAGCAGGAGATCTACACAGCGCTCGGCCTGGCGTTCATCGAGCCGGAGCTTCGTGAGAATCGAGGCGAGATCGAAGCGGCCGCCAACCAGGCATTGCCCGCCCTGATTACGCGGCCGGACCTCAAGGGCGACCTGCACATGCACACGACCGAATCCGACGGACGTGAGAGCCTGGAGGCCATGGTCGCGGCGGCCAGGGCGCGCGGCCTCCAGTACATCGCCATCACCGATCACTCGCAGTCGCTCGCCATGGCCAATGGCCTCGATGAAACCAGAACGATGGCGAATGCGGAGCGCATTCGGAATTATTCGAAGACGCAAAAAGGCATCACCGTGCTGGCCGGCATCGAGTGCGACATCCTGGCGGACGGCTCGATGGACCTCGCCGACGATTGCCTGGCGTCGCTCGATATCGTCGTGGCCTCGATACATTCGGCCATGACCCAGGACGAAGCCGACATGACCAGGCGCGTGATCAAGGCGATCGAGCACCCCGCGGTCGACGTGATCGGGCACCTGACGGCGCGGATGCTGCTCCGCCGCGAAGGCACCAAGGTCAACGTCGAGCGAGTGATCGATGCCGCCAGGGCGAACGGCGTGGCGCTCGAGATCAACGCACAACCGCACCGGCTCGACCTGTGCGACAGTCATGCGCGTCTCGCCCGCGATCGCGGCGTGAAGCTGATCATCGATTCGGATGCGCATGACATCGACGCGCTCGATTACGCCCGATGGGGCATCCTCACCGCGCGCCGCGCCTGGCTGACCCCGGACGACGTCATCAATACGCGTCCGCTGAAAGCATTTGTTGCGGGCCTGCGCAGAAATCGGTAGCCTGTTGCCGCCCATGGATCCGCTCGCCGAGATCAAGAAGATCTACTACGCCGCCACCAAAGCCACGATCCAGAAGGATCTCGATCGGGCGATCGACCTGTTGAAGACGTTACCGAGTGAAGAGGATCGCGACAAGGTCGCGGTTTACATGGACGGACTCGCGCAGATGCGGACCGAGTGGAAGCAGGCGGCGCGCGGCGGCGTGGGGTCTAATGCTTCCCGCCCGCCATCCGCTTCCGGGCGCCCAGGCGCAGGGCCTCGGGGACGTTCCGGTCCGTCGACAGCTTCTTCACGTCGGAGTCGTTGAGCCGCTGCAACATGTTGAGGCTGAGCGCGACCGGCGTCTTGGAATTCTTGACGAGGGCGAGCAGCACGCCGTAGCTCTTGGTCCAGGCGCGCGTCATGGCGATCGAGCGCAGGATGTCTTCCGACACGTTGCCCATCTTCGCGAACGCCTCGACCTCGGCTTCGTTGACCTTCGGACAGCTCAGCACCGCCGACGAGACCAGGCGATTGGGATCGCGAATCAGGATCGATCGCATCTCGCGCGTGCCCTTCATCGCGCATTTCATCTTCTCGGGCACGGTCATGTTGGCGAGCCGTTCCTGGAACGACAGCTGCTTCTCTTCTCCGCCGCCTTCGAGGGCCAGGCCGGTTTCGTCGGCGTCGACGAGCGGCTCATCGAAATCCGGCGCCGGCGTATCCGAGGGAGGAATCCCGCGGCCCACAAAAAACTCGCGGAGTTCGGTTGGCACATCCGACCGGGCGATGAAGTTGGCGACGAGGTCGGACGGCAACGCGCCCAGGGTGATTTCAGCGGTCTGGCGGACCTCGCTGTCGTGATCGCTCGTCAGCAGCATCAGCAGGCCGAGTTGCTCGAGCGGGCGTGGCGCAATCGCGCCCTGCGCGGCCATCATGCGGACGTCGCGCGCAACTTCACCGCGCCGGAAGAAATCCAGCATCGGCGTGTTGAGGCCGGCGGCCATCAGTATCGAACCAGAAAATCCTGGTAATCGTCGCGGCCGATGCGGGTCGACAGGACGTCGCCCGGTTCGCCGAGCAAGCGCCCGGCCTGGCCGTTGATGCTGAACTGCACCGCGGAGGCGTTGTCGCCCAGCAGCAGCAATTCGGAGCCGAGCTCGATCGGCAGGGTCTCGCCCTGCTCCATCGTGCGGCCGAGGATTTCGTTGCCGTCGGCGACGACGCGCAGCTGGCAACGCGAGGAGATCGTCAACGTGACGACGACCGGCACCGGGCGCGTGTCGGAGATCGGCGTTTCCTTGAATCCGCCAACCGGGAGAATTTCGGACTGCATCGGCTCGACGCGCCGCGTCGCCGCCAGCTTCGGTTTCTCCGCGATCATCGCGCGCGTCATCGGCAATGCGAAGTAGAGGATGCCGGCCACGAGGGGCAACACTGCGCTGACGACCGTCAGCACTTTATTGAACGAGGTGACGGCCTGCGGTTCGGCGAGCACGCAACTCGGCATCGTCGGCAGATCATCCGGATGCGCGGCGGCGAACTCGTTGAGAATCTGTTCGGGATCGAGTCCCACTTCGCGCGCCACCGCGCGAACGATCGATCGGCGATAAATACCTTCGGGCAGCTCGGAGACGCGATCCCGTTCGAGCGATTCGATCGCCCGTACAGATAGCTTGGTAGCTTCCGCTACCTGGCGCAGCGACAGCCCCTTGTGTTCGCGGGCGAGTCGCAAACGCGCTGCCGGATCGAGTGAGCGATGATCAGCCACAGCTTCGATAATCGTACGTTGGTTGTTTGACAGAACTGCCTATCTTTCAACGGGCAGAGCGATAATCTTAGGTGCGGCGCGAGGCAGAGTCAAAGGCAAAACGAAGCCCTTCGACACGTTTCTGCACAAACTGCGGGATGCCCTCGCCGGTGCTCGGAATGAACGCACCGATCGCCGCCATCCCAACTGCGCAGCTAGCTGCCAGTAACGGAATCGATGGCAGGTCTAAACCACCGATGCCGATCACTGGTGTCCCCGCGGCCGCTCTGACGATCGCTTCAAACCCGGCCTTATTCAAGTAATCGACCGTTGGCTTCGACGCAGTAGGCAGGACGGTCCCGGCAATGAGCAGGTCCGCAGACTTTCGTGCAATCGCGGATGCCGATGTGTGCACCGCGCAACTGATGATGAAGCCTTTGGGGGTGATCGATCGAACCTGAGCCGGCAGAAACGAGGCTTCTCTCAGGTGGACGCCCGAAGCCCCGGCCGCAAGAGCCACATCGACACGGTCGTTCACCAGAAGTCGAGTGGTGCTACCGCCCACTGCGCGCATCAGGTCACGGATCAGGTTTGCGAGGTCCCCAGCTTCGAGGTCAGCCTCTCTGACCTGGACGTAGTCGATTCCGGCGGCGGCAGCGGCCGCTACCTGGTCGCGAAGCAATCCGATGCACTCCCCTGGCTGTGCCCCCAACGCGGCACCAAGGCGCCGGCGGTCGGTCACCAGGCAGAGGATCATTTGCGGCCGAAGAGGTCCGACAGCTCGCCAAGCGCCGACCAGACGTTCAGCAGCCCGAGGCCGGTGATGGCGCCGCGGGTGTAGTTGCTGGTGAGCACCATGCCGATGACCGTCGACCACTCGACAAAATAGTTGCGATCCCAGAAGGCCGACCACGGGATCAGCACCAGGAGCAACCCTGTTTCGAGCAGGAGGGCAATGAAGAGGAGCCGCCTGAACAGGACCTAGCCTCGAGCCTGGACTTTGGAGAGACGTTCAATCTGGCCGGCCACGTCGCGATAGCCGCCGGATTCAGACTCGAGTTCCACGAACACCGCCAGCGCGCGCGAGTGCTCGCCGACCGTCTCGAGGGTCTTGGCCAAGTCGTAGAGGAGCGCCCGGCCGGCATCCGGGGTCGGCGCCGGCGCTTCGGCGGCCCGCTCGAGCCACTCGATGGCGTGGTTGGTGTCCTTGCGATCGAGATAGAGGCGGCCGAGCATCGACGCCGCATCGAACCGCTGCCGCGGAGATCGCGCGGCCTGCTCCAGCGCCTTGATCGCGTCGTCTGCCATGCCCATCTCGTGATACGTGAGAGCGAGGCGGTATTGTTCAGCGGCGGCTTCTTCCGATGACCCGCGGCTTGATTCATCCCGCAGGCCCCTGAAGACCTGGTCGAGGGACCGCGGCGGCGGCGGAATCAGCGGCAGCGCCTGGGCGGGCTCGGCGGACGCTGGGGCCGCGGCGGTCGCTTCCGACTGCAGGGCGTCGAGCATCTCGCTCAAATCGATCTCGATGGAGGACTCCACCGGTGGTGCGGTCTTCTTCTTCTTGGGCGCTTCGGCAACGGGCGCCGGAGGTTCGGGGGGCGCCACGGGCGGCGCCGGAGGCGGAGGCGGCGTGTCGAACGACACGCCGTCGTTGAGGTCCATCTTCTCGACGGCCAGGAACGGGCTGTCCCCGCTCAGGCGATCCGAAATGATCGCATCCGGATCGCTCTCGCCGAGCATCACCAGGGCGCGGCGGAAGCGATCGATGTTGACCTTGTTCCACGGCTCGCGCGCCACCAGGTCTTCGCTGATGATGCGCGCTTCCATCGCGCGGCCGGCATCGAGGTAGGCGTCGGCCAACGCGGCCTGCGCCTCATACATGGTCGCTTCGAGACCGCCGTCCACGCAGATCTCAACGAGCCGCATCAGCGCGACGAGGTGCGAGCGGACGCGGGTGGTGAATTCATGGAGGGCCACGCCGGCGGCGGCGTAATCGCCCTCGGCGAGCGCGGCGTCGGCGACGGCATCGATCGGCTGGTAGCCGGCATCGGCGTTGGTTTCCGCAAGCCGGCATCCGAGCACGACGGCGGCTTGCGCCTGCTCGCGATCGAGCGACAGCGCCTGGACCACGGCGGCCTTGCCTTCCGGCAGGCGGTTGCCGCGCAGCTCCATTTCCGCGAGTGTCAGCCAGAGCGAGGGATTACTGCCCGCGGTTTCAGCGGACAGGTAGGTGCGCGCCCGGTCGAGATCGCCGCGGCCGACATACGCGAGCGCCAGGCCGGCGCGAACGTCGAGGTCGGTCGGGTCGGCATTCGCCACTTCGGCGAGCACGTCGAGAGCGGCATCGCCCTGCCCCGCCTGCTCGAATGCCGCCGCGACTTGCTTGAGTTCCGCGGCGCCGCTCGCCACCTTGCGCGCCCAGTCCGGATTCGATCCCCCGAGGTAGGCCGCGAACAGCCGCGCGCGAATCGAGTCGTCTGATTGGTCGAGGTCGTAGGCGTATTGCAGCGGCACCAGCGCTTCGGTGTGCTTGTCCTGCTTCTCGAGCTTGGCGGCGACGTCCTTGAATTCGCGAAGCGCGACCGCGGCGTCGCCCATTTCGGCGGCGAGCTGACCGGCCCTCAGCCGCGCGTCGAGGTCTTCCGGATCGAGGGTGCCGAGGCGGATCGCGACTTCGGCGGCGCCTTTGCGATCGCCGCGCGCCTTGCGGCGTTCGGCCACCTGCAGGAAGAACTGCTTCGCATCCGCGAGCGTGCCCTGCTTGGCCGCCAGGTCGCCCGACTGGAGCATCGAGTACTCGTCGTCGGGCTTGATCTTGAGGATCTTCTTGTAGAGCGCCGCCGCCTTTGGATAGAAGCCCTCTTCGGCGAGGTGATCGGCGATGCGGGTGTATTGCTGGACGCCCTGGTCGATCTGCTTGGCGCGCACGTACAGGTCGCCAAGCGAATTGGCGCTGTTCCAGTCGCGGGGCTGCGCCTCGACGACCTTGACGTACTCGGCGATGGCGGCGTCGACCTTGCCGAGTTTCAGGGCCTTTTCCGCCGCCTTTAATGCGGCTTCACGATCAAACGGCGGCACTTTGATGGCTCTTACGCAATGGTATCAAACAGGGTCGCCGGTCTGAACGAACGCCGGTGCTGCGGCGAATAGCCAAACCGCGCCACCGCCGAGAGGTGGTCGGCGGTCGCATACCCCTTGTGGCGATCGAAGCCATATCTCGGGTCAGCGTCGTGTAGCACTTGCATCAATCGATCCCGCGTGACTTTTGCCATAATCGACGCCGCCGCTATGGCAGACGAGCGGCGATCGCCGCCGATCACGCCGCGCTGCGCCATTGGCAATGACGGAATTCGAAAGGCATCTACCAAAACTGCATCCGGGAGCGGCGCCAACCCGAGCACGGCCCGGCGCATGGCCTGGAGCGTGGCCTGGTGAATATTGATGCGGTCGATCTCTTCGATCTCAACCGACGAGACCGCCCATGAGACCGCTTTACGGTTGATTTCGTCGTAGAGGCGTTCACGCTGGAGCAGCGTGCAGGTCTTGGAGTCGGCGAGGCCGGCGATCCGGCGATCGGGATGCAGGATCACGGCGCCGGCCATGACCGGACCGGCCAGGCACCCGCGGCCGACTTCGTCCACGCCTGCGACCGCTACGAAGCCGTAGCGGTGCAGGCTGTTTTCGATGTTGCGTCGTGCGGAAACCTTTGGCACTTCAGGCACCCGAACGCACTGTCCGCACCTACGAAGTCTTCTTGACTTCCTTCATGCGAGCCGCCTTGCCCTTGAGGTCGCGCAGGAAGTACAGCTTCGCGCGGCGCACCTTGGCGGAGCGGACCACCTCGACCTTCGAAATCGTCGGCGAGTGCAGCGGGAAGATACGTTCCACGCCCTGGCTGAACGACACCTTGCGGACCGTGAAGGTGGCGCGATTGCCACCGCGGCGCAGGCCGATCACGACACCCTCGAAAATCTGGATGCGTTCCTTGTCGCCTTCCTTGACGCGCACGTGCACCTTGACCGTGTCGCCCGCCTTCATGCGCGGCCGCTCGATCAATTGCGCCTTCTCGACCATTTCCATCGCAGTCATGACTTACTCCTGTTGGCCCGTTGGCCGGTTCGCCTGTCTAACCACTCTCGTTCGTCGGCGTCGAGCACCGCGTCCGCCATCAGGTCCGGCCGCCGTTCGACCGTCCGCTGCAATGCCGTCTCGCGCCGCCACCGCCGAATTTCACCGTGATGCCCCGACACCAGCACGTCGGGCACCTTGCGTCCGTCGAATTCCGCGGGCCGTGTGTAGTGCGGATAGTCCAGCAAACCGCGCGTGAACGAATCCGCTTCCACCGATTGGTCGTCTCCGACCACGCCCGGCACCAGCCGGGCCACCGCATCGATCACCGCCAGCGCCGGGATTTCTCCACCCGACAGCACGTAGTCGCCGATCGAAATTTCTTCCGTCGCGAGCGCTTCCCGCACCCGCTCGTCGATCCCCTCGTAGCGCCCACACAGGAACACCAGGTGACCGATACCCGCCAGCCGTCGCGCGCCCGCTTGCGTGAAGCGCTCTCCCGCCGGCGTCAACATCAGCACCGCATCCGGGGTGCCGCGCGTCTCGCGAATCGCCGCCAGTGCGGCGAAGAACGGCTCGGGCTTCATCACCATCCCCGGTCCGCCGCCAAACGGCACATCGTCCACGACGTGGTGCTTGTCGGTCGTGAAGTCGCGGAGATTGTGGACCACGATGTCCAGCAGCCCCGAGGTCCTCGCGCGACCGACCACGCCTTCGGTCAGTCCCGCTTCCACCATCTTCGGAAAGATGGTGATGACGTCGATCTTCACCGCCACCTCTCCTAGCCTTGCTCCGCCCGGCGCTCGTGACTCAACGCCACTCGCCGTTCAACTCCAGTAAACCTTCGGGCGGCCGCACCGTCACGCGCCGCGCCGCCAGGTCCACCGTGCAGATCTCATCGGCCAGCGGGATCAACACCTCACTCCGCCGGCTCTTGACCACCAGGCGCATCGCGCCGCGCTGGCCTTCGACCTTGCTGACCTCGCCGATGTGTTCGCCGCCTTCGGTGACGACCACACAGCCAATCAGGTCCCGCTCGTAGAACTCCCCCTCTTCGAGCAGCTCGTCGTCGAGTTCCTCCTCGACGACCCGCAATTCCATGCCTGCCAGCAGTTCCGCGTCGTTCATCGACGCGATCCCCTTGAACAGGATCACCGGCCGCCCTTGATGCATTCGCATCTTCACGACTTCCATCGTCGTGAGGCTGCCGTCTTTCGAACGCGCCAGCAAGTGGACGCCTTCGTGAAACCGCTCCTCGGGGAAGTCGGTTTCGGGATTGACGATCACCTCGCCGCGGTTGCCGTGCGTCCGGGCCACGACGCCGATCAAGATTGCGTCGTCGAACTCGGTCATGTCCGCCTTCAGCCTTCGGCCGTCAGCCTTCAGCTGCGGCCCGTTTGATCGCGGATGTCGAGGCTGACCTTGCGATCGTCGTCCTCGGCCGCGCTCGCGAGCAAGGTGCGCAGTGCGGCCGCCGTGCGGCCCTGGCGCCCGATGACCCGGCCCAGATCCGTCGAGGCGACCTGCAGTTCGAACACCGTGCCGCCGCGCCGTTCCGATTCCTTGACGATCACCGCATCCGGCTGATCCGCCAGGGCGCGAGCGACGGTCTCGATGAGCGTTTTCAGATCCGCGGCCACGATGCGTCCTTAAACCGCCGGCGCGGCGGGTTCGGCGATCACCACGCGACCCTGGTTGTCCCGGGTCTGCTCGATGGCGCGATCGCGCGTCAGGTGGCGGCCCAGCAGCGTGCGGACCGAGTCCGACGGACGCGCGCCGACGCCGATCCAGTAGGCAATGCGTTCCTTGTTGATTTCAACGACCGCGGGCTTGGTGCGGGGGTTGTAGAAGCCGAGGACTTCGATGAACTGGCCTTCCTTCTTCGAGCGGCCTTCCGAGACCACCACGCGGAAGAAGGGCCGCTTCTTGGAACCAGTACGACGCAGACGAATGGACAACATCACGAACTCACTTGCGGCGCACCGTGGCCGCGCTTCTCTTACATTTACGACTTCAGCCATCGGCCATCGGCCTTCGGCGTTTACTTCATCAGACTGAACGGGCCTTTGCGTTTCTTCTTCTTCGGCGCCGCGGCGATGGGCTCGCCCGTCATCTGGCCCACCATCTTCAGCATCCGTTGCATTTCGACGAACTGCTTCAGCAACCGGTTGACGTCTTCCACCGTGGTGCCGCTGCCCTTCGCCACGCGCTTGCGCCGGCTGCCGTCGAGGATGTCCGCGAACTTGCGCTCGTCGGGCGTCATCGAGTTGATGATCGCTTCGATTCGCGCCAGCTGCTTCTCATCCGGCTTCTGGCCGGCCAGCTCTTTCATGCCGCCCATTCCGGGCAGCATCCCCAGGATCTTGTCGAGCGGGCCCATGCGCTTGAGCATCCGCAACTGATCCCGGAAATCTTCCAGCGTGAACCCGCCCTTGCGGATCTTCGCCTCGAGTTTTTCGGCGTCGCCCTGATCGATGACCTCTTCGGCCTTCTCGATCAACGACAGCACGTCGCCCATGCCGAGCATGCGCGACACGAACCGGTCGGCGTGGAACGGCTCGAGGTCCTCGAGCTTTTCGCCGCTGCCGACAAACGCAATCGGCACGCCGACGACCGATACCACTGACAGCGCCGCGCCACCGCGCGCATCGCCGTCGATCTTCGTCAGGACCACGCCGGTGACGCCGACCTGCGCGTTGAACTCGCCCGCGCTCTTGATCGCGTCCTGCCCGGTCATCGCGTCCGCGACGTAGAGCAGATCCGACGGTCCCGAAATTTCCTTAATCGCGACCAGCTCTTTCATGAGCTCGTCGTCGATGTGCAACCGGCCCGCGGTATCGACGATGACGACGTCGTTGCCGACGGACCTTGCCTCCGCCAGCGCGCCCTTGGCACGCGCCACCGGATCCATTTCGCCGGCCGGATCGTGCACCCGCACGCCCGCCTGCTGCGCCACGATGGTCAGCTGCTGGATGGCCGCCGGACGCCGAACGTCGGTCGAAACGACGATCGGATGACGCCCCTGTTTCGCCAGCCACTTCGCAAGCTTGCCCGTCGTCGTGGTCTTGCCCGAGCCCTGCAGGCCGAGCATCAAGATCACGCGCGGCCGGGCCGACGTTTCCGTCAACCCGCCCTTGGCATCCCCGAACAGCGCGAGCAGCTCATCGCGAACAATCTTGATGACCTGCTGCGACGGATTGAGGCCCTTCTGGACCTCGACATCCATCGCCCGATCGCGCACGCGATCGACGAATGCCTTGACGACCTTGAAGTTGACGTCGGCTTCGAGGAGTGCCAGGCGAATTTCGCTCAGCACCCGCTCAACGGTCGCCTCCGTGAGACGGGTTTCTCCCTTAAGTGACTGGAAGACGTCCTGAAGACGATTACTTAGCGCGTCGAACAAACCCTTATCTTACAGGAGTTTCTGAGAATCGGTCAAACCGACTTGAGGTGGTGCCCGAGCTTTTCCTTCTTCACTTTCAGGTACTTGCGAGTGTGGATGGTGGCGTTGATTTCGAGGGGCAGCGTCGCCGAAATTGAGAGCCCGTATCCCTGTAACCCCACGAATTTGCGAGGGTTATTGGTGAGCAGGCGCATCGTGTTGACGCCGAGGTGGCGCAGGATCTGCGCGCCGATTCCGTAATCGCGCTGGTCCGCCTTGAACCCCAGGTGCTCGTTGGCCTCGACCGTATCGAGGCCGCGGTCCTGGAGGGCATAGGCGCGCAACTTGTTGGCGAGGCCAATGCCCCGCCCTTCCTGGTTCAGATACAACAGGATGCCCCGGCCGGCGCGCGAGATCTGCTGGAGGGCGGCTTCGAGCTGCATGCCGCAATCGCACCGCTCGGAGTGAAACACGTCGCCGGTCAGGCACTTCGAGTGCACGCGGACCAGCACGTCCTCGCCCTTGCCGATCTCGCCGCAGACGAGCGCGAGGTGCGTTTCCCGATCGATCAGGCTTTCGTAGCCGTGGATGCGGAACGGCCCGTGCTCGGTTGGCAGATCCGCCTCGGCGACCTTGGTCACGAGGCCCTCGGTCTGCATCCGATACCGAATCAGGTCGGCGATCGTGATCATCAACAGCTTGTGGCGCCGCGCAAACCTGGCCAGCGCCGGCACCCGCGCCATCGTGCCGTCGTCGTTCATGATTTCGCAGATCACGCCGGCGGGCGCGAGGCCGGCGATCCGCGAGAGATCGACCGCCGCTTCGGTCTGGCCGGCGCGGACTAGCACCCCGCCATCACGCGCGCGCAACGGAAAGATATGTCCGGGACGGGCGAGATCCGACGGCTTGGTCTTTGGATTGATGGCGGCGCGAATGGTCGCGGATCGATCGGCCGCCGAAATGCCGGTGCTGGTGCCGCGCTTCGCTTCAATCGCGACGCAGAACGCGGTCTCAAACCTGGTCGAGTTCTTCTCGACCATCAGCGGAATCTCCAGCTTGTCGAGCCGCTCGCCGGTCATCGGCATGCAGATCAGGCCGCGGCCATGCTTGGCCATGAAGTTGATCGCCGCGGGCGTCACCTTCTCGGCGGCCATCGTCAAGTCGCCTTCGTTCTCACGATCCTCGTCATCGACGACGATGACCATCTCACCGCGGCGGATCGCCGCCACCGCGGCTTCGACGCGCGCGAAGGGGCCGGTCGAGCGCGCGCCCTTGGCGATTTTGATCTGGGACTTCTTCATTGCCTGCGCAGCTCCATGGCGCGAACGACGTACTTGCCGATCATGTCGCACTCGAGATTGACCTTGTCGCCCTTGCGGAGGTTCTTCAACGAGGTGTTCGCCCATGTGAAGGGGATCACCATCACGTCGAATTGCCGTTCGCCGAGGCCGGCGACCGTGAGGCTGATGCCATCAACCGCGACCGAGCCCTTGCGAATAAAGAACGGCGCCAGGGCCGGCGGAAATCCGACGGTGAGCCAACGCGACTCGCCTTCCGCCCTGATCTCTTCGATGACGCCGACACCGTCCACGTGTCCGAGCACGAAATGGCCGTCCATCCGGCCGTCGCCACGCACCGGACGTTCGAGGTTCACGACCTGCCCGCGCTGCAACGCGCCGAACGTCGTGACCCGCGCGGTCTCGGGTCCGACGTCGGCCAGGACGTGGTCGCCGTCAATCAGGATCACGGTGAGGCAGACGCCATTCACCGCGAGGCTGTCGCTGGCCTTCAGCTCGCGCGCCAGCGGTGTGTGAATGCGCACACGAAAGCCGCCGCCGGTCCCCTTGACCTCGGCGAGTGATCCGACGCCTTCAACGATGCCCGTGAACATCCGCCTCCATCCATGCGTCCGGCCCGAGTCGATCCACCTTGACGGGAATCAACTCCGACAGCGGGACGTCGATCCCGTCAAACAACTTCACGGCGCCTTCACCGAGCTCGGTCGGCGCCACGATGATATGCACCCGGTCGATCACGCCGGCCTGCCAGGCCGCCGCATGAATCGCCGCGCCACCTTCCAGCAGCAGCGTGGAAATCTCGAAGCGCAGCAGGTGCTTCAAATCCGGACGCAACTCGCCGACGCCCTGGATCAGGGTCGCGCCCGCGTCCTGCAACCCTCGCGCTCGATGCGGATCGGCAGCGACCGCCGCCGCCGTGGTGATTATTATGACCGGCCCAGCTTGCAGCGTCGAGAACAGCCGCGCCGTCGGGGTAACCCGGAGCCGGCGGTCAAACACGACGCGCGCGAGGGGTCGCGGACGGTAGCAATCGCGCACCGTGAGGACGGGATCGTCGGTCAGGACCGTGCCGGAGCCGACCGCCACCGCATCGACCGACGCCCGCAACCGCTGCGTGCGTCGATTCGCTTCCGCTGAGGTGAGCTGCGTGCGCTGCCCGGCCAGGGCGATTCGCGCGTCGGTGCTGGTGGCGACCTTCGCGATGACCATCGGCCGGCCTTCGGTCTGCACGATCGCAAACGCGCGATTGAGGCGCTGGGCTTCATCTTCGAGGAGGCCGACTTCCACTTCCACGCCGTTGGCGCGCAGTTCGTCGAACCCTTTCCCGCTGACGAGCGGATTCGGATCGCGCATCGCCGCCACGACGCGGCGGATGCCGGCGGCAATGATCCGCCGCGTGCATGGGCCGGTGCGGCCGGTGTGGCAACACGGCTCGAGATTGACGAACATGGTCGCGCCCCGCGCGCGATCGCCGGCGTCTTCGAGCGCAAATACTTCGGCGTGCGGCTCCCCGGCGCGGGGATGACGCCCCTGCCCGACCACGACACCGTCAGGCGAGACGATGATGGCGCCGACCAGCGGGTTGGGCGTGGTGACGCCCTGCGATCGGCTGGCGTGGAAGATCGCGCGCCGCATGAAGTCGGCGTCGGTGACCATGTTCACCACTTCTCGGTGAAGATCGCGTCGACGTATTCCTGCGGCGAGAACGGCAACAAATCATCGACGCCTTCGCCGACACCGACATAGCGAATCGGCAACTTGAGATCGTGCGCGATCGCCACGGCGATGCCGCCCTTGGCGGTGCCATCGAGCTTGGTGAGCACGATGCCGGTCACGCCGGCCACGTTCGTGAACTCGCGCGCTTGGGCTAATCCGTTCTGGCCCACCGTGGCATCGAGCACCAGCAACACTTCCTGCGGCGCGCCGGGCACTTCCCGGGCGGCGATGCGGCGAATCTTGTCGAGCTCGTTCATCAGGTTGGTGCGGGTGTGCAGCCGCCCCGCGGTATCGACCAGCACGACGTCGCGGTGGCGGGCCTTTGCCGCCGTCATCGCATCAAACACCACGGCCGCGGGATCGGATCCTTCTTTCGCGCGCACGATGTCGACGCCGGCCCGATCCGCCCAGATTTGCAATTGATCGACGGCGGCGGCGCGGAATGTATCCGCCGCGCAGATCAACGTGGTGCGGCCTTCCTGCCGCAGTTGATTCGCCAGCTTCCCGATCGTCGTCGTCTTGCCGACGCCGTTGACGCCGACGATCAGCATGACGTGCGGCTTGCTGGTGACGGCCGGCACGGCGCCGGCGCTCTCCAGCATCCGGAGCATTTCCTGTTTCACCAGGTCCCGCAGTCCTTCGCCGCGGCGCTGCCGCTTGCGCACCGTCTCGACGATCTCGCCACTGGCGGCCACGCCGACGTCGGCCATCAGCAGAATCTCTTCGAGGCTCTCCGCGGTCTCGACGTCGATCTCGCGCGTGCGCGCATCCGGCGTCCCGCCGAGTCCGACCATTTCATCGAGTCGATCGAGACGTTCCTTCAGTTGCTGCGAGGTCTTCTGCAGTCCTTGTTTGAGCTTGTCGAACAGACCCATTACAAAGCCTTCTGCCTTCGGCCCTCGGCCTTCAGCTCAGGCATGCTCCAATTTCTGTTTGCGACCCATGAGATTACGGATCGCCGTCTTCGGATCGGTGCGGCCGGACAGCACGTCTGACATCTCGCTCGCGATCGGCAGCTCGATGCCGTGCTTGGCGCTGAGTGCCAGCGCCGCTTCGGTGGTACGGACGCCTTCGGCGACCATGCGCGTGCCGGCGAGAATGTCTTTGAGTGACTGTCCCTTCGCCAGGGCCAGGCCGACGCGTCGATTGCGGCTCAGATCACCGGTGCAGGTCAGGACCAAATCACCGAGTCCCGCAAGGCCCGACAGCGTGTCGCGTTGCGCGCCCGCCGCCACGGCCAGCCGCGACAGCTCCGCCAGGCCGCGGGTCATCAATGCGGCCAGCGCGTTGTGGCCGAGCCCAAGACCTTCAACCACACCGGCGGCAATTGCGATGATGTTCTTCAGGGCGCCGCCGAGCTCGACGCCGACCACGTCACTGCTGCCATATAGCCGCAGCGCCGGCGATCCAAAGTGGGCCATCACCGATTCGACCACCGCTGGTGATTGCCCGGCGGCGACCAGCGCCGTCGGCAGCCGGCGCGCCAACTCGAGCGCGAAGCTCGGCCCCGAGAGCGCGATGATCTCCCCAGCCTCCGGAAGTTCCTCGCGCAACACTTGGGACATCCGGAGCAGCGAACCTTCTTCAAGGCCCTTGGTGGCGCTGACGATCGTGCAGGCGCCCGGGAGCAGTGGATTTGCGGCGCGGGCCACGGCGCGCACGCCGTGCGACGGGACGGCCATCACGATGAACTGCGCGTCTTCCACCGCCGCGCGCAGATCGGAGGTCGGCGTCAACGCCGCCGGAAGACCGATCGTTGGCAGATAGGTCGCGTTCTCGCGCGAGGCCGCCAACGCCGACGACACCGCCGCATCACGCGCCCACAACTGGACCTCGTGGCCGGTATTCGCCAGGTGCACGGCCAGGGCCGTGCCCCAACTGCCCGATCCCAGGACACCGATTCGTTGCGTCATGTGCCCAGGGCCCGTTCCGTGCGTGCCGCCAGGCGCGCGATGTTGCCGCGATGCCGAAACAGGATCAACACCGCGACGAGGGTGGCGCCGATGTCGACGGCCCTCAAGCCCGGCGTCATCCACTCCGCGATCGGCAACACGATGGTGGCGACGACCGATCCGAGCGACACGAACCGCGAGCGCGTCACGACCACCGCAAAGGCCGCCGCGGCGAGCAAGGTGGGAATCGGCGTCAGAATCGCAAACACGCCGCTCGCCGTTGCCACGCCTTTGCCGCCGCGAAACCGCAGCCAGACGGGATAGATGTGACCCACCACGGCCGCCACCCCCGCAGCGACCGGGCTTGATCCGCCGGCGAGGAGTACCGCAGCCGCGCCTTTGCCCATGTCCGCCAGCATCACCGCGATCGCGATAGCTAGGCCGCTCGTGCGATAGACATTGGTGGCGCCGACATTGCCGCTGCCGACGCGGCGCAAGTCCACTCCCCCGGCGCCCTGGGCGACGAGGTAGCCGATCGGCAAGGAGCCGATGGCATACCCGATGAGGATGGAGGGAATCATTTCGTGGTTCCGATCAGCGGCGCACTGACCAACTCAGTATAGTGCGGCCCTCGGTGCGACAATTCACTGCGATAGAGCGTCACTCGGCTGACCATCGACCTGGCGCCCTTGACCTCCACGCTCTGCAGGATCTTCGGCCAGTCGATACCGGCGCCGGCCATCTTCACCCGGCCCAGCGTGAGATGCGGGAGGAACGCCCGGTCTTCGAGCTCGACTGCCGTGCCGCCGGCCAGCCGCTGCGCGACTTCGGCTTCCACGCGCGCCAACGCGGCCGCACCATCGATGACGCCAAGCCACAACGCGCGAGGCTGCCTGTTGTTGGGAAAGGTGCCGACGCCGCGCCAGGAGAGCTCGAATGGCGCGATCGGTATCGGCGCAAAGAGCACGCTTTGCAGCCGTTCCACTTCCGCCGGCTCGACGTCTCCGAGAAACCTGAGCGTCACGTGCAGCGCGTCAGGCTTGACCCACACGACCTTCGGCGGCGTCTTCGCCGCCTCAATCTTGCCGGTGAGCGTCGTGACGACGCGCGTGACCTCGCGGCGCACCGTATCGCCGACGTCGATCGCGACGAAGACCCGCATTACGACTTGAGCAACGTGCGGCGCAACAGGTCGATCGCCCAGTTCGCCGACATCGCCTTCACCATCTCGCGGCCGCCCGGGAAACGGAAGGTGCGGACCGTCCCTTCCCCGGCATCGACCGCGATGCAGACCGTGCCGACCGGTTTTAGCTCCGTCCCGCCGCCGGGCCCGGCGATGCCGGTGATGCCAACGCCGACATTCACACCGGCACGCTGACGAATGCCCGCCGCCATCGCGAGGGCAACGGGTTCACTGACGGCGCCATGCTGTTCGATCAGTTCCTTCGGCACGTCGAGCAGCTCGATCTTTGCCTGGTTGCTGTAGGCGATGATGCTGCGTTCGACATAATCAGAGCTCCCCGCGATGTCGGTCAGGCGCGACGTGGCCAGGCCGCCCGTGCAGGATTCGGCGAAGCCCACCCGCCAGCCCCGCGCGCGAAGCAGGTTCCCCACAACGGCTTCGAGCACCGTGCCATCCGTACTGACCAGATCCTCACCGAGCGCCGCCGTCAACTGCGCGACTGCGCCGTCCAATCGCTGCGACGCTGTCTTCTCATCCGTGGATTGCGTGACCAGGTGCAGTTCAACCTGCCCGAGTCCTGCAAGGATGGTCGTCTCGATCGGCGGCGTTTGCTGGAGCCAGCGCGAATAGATTGGCTGGACGATTTCCTCCACGAGCGATTCGCCCTTGCCCGAGACGCGCAGCAAGCGTCGATGCAGCCGCAGGTTTCCCGCGATCACCGACAAGCGGCGGCGCACGTCGCCGCCCATCATCGGCTTCATTTCACGGGGCGGCCCCGGCAGCAGGGCGAGGACACGATCGCCGTGCTCGATCCACAAGCCCGGCGCGCTGCCGTTCGGGTTATCGAGCACCACCGCGCCCGCCGGCACTTGCGCCTGGCGCAGGTTGACGGCCGGCATCTTCCAGCCACGCGCGGCGAAGCGCCGTTGCAGCGCCTCGACGATTGCGGCATCTTCCGCGAGCGGCAATCCCAGATGCGCGGCGACCACTTCGCGCGTCAGGTCGTCATCGGTGGGACCGAGCCCGCCGGTCAGGATCAACACGCGGTGCCGCGCCAGCGCGTGCGCGATGTTCGCCGTCAATTCTGCGCGGCTGTCGCCGACGATCGACTTGAACGCCACGGCGATGCCGAGGTCATTCAGGACCTCGGTGACATACAGCGAGTTGGTATCGGTCTTGTGAGGGGTCAGCAGCTCGCTGCCGACGGCGATGATCGCCGCACTCAGGCCGTCAGCCATGCCGGCACCAGCCACATGCACGCGCGCAACACGAGGTACGCATAGACCCCCGCGACCGCGTCATCGGCCATGATCCCGAGGCCGCCGTGAAGGTGTTCGAGTTGCGCTGCGGGATACGGCTTGACGACATCGAACACGCGAAACAGGAGAAAGCCCAGCACGATGCCGGCGATCGAGACCGGCAACAGCGCCAGGGTGATCAACATCCCGAGCACTTCGTCGATGACGACCACGCCCGGATCCTTGCGGCCGAGCGCGACTTCGGTGCCGCTCGCCGCCCAGACGCCGATGGCGAAGACCGCCACGATCATCGACAGCTCGACGGCCGGCATGCCGATCCAGCGGATCAACGCAAACAGCGGCAGTGCCGCGAGCGAGCCGGCGGTGCCGGGGGCGATGGGAAAGAAGCCGACGTAGCCGACACTCGCGATGAAGACCGCCAGTCCCTTCATTCCTGGACCACGCGCGTGCCGGCGAGCCGATCGTGGAGCGCCCGATGATCGCTGGTGAACAAGGCCGGCAGATACGACAGGCCCAGGGTCATCGGCACCAGCATGCATCCAAGCGCGCGCAACATTCCGCCCGCCGCATCGACGGGCCGCCCATCGTCGCCGATCACGCGCAGGCTGAGCGCCATCTTGCCGATGGTCTGCCCGCCCGCCACGGTGAAGGCGGCGACGTATCCGAACGCGAGGATCGCCAGGAAGCCGACGAAGGGAACCGGCGGCAGCACGCGCAGATCCTCGAGCGTGTTCTGCAAGCCGGTGATGCGCAGCGTCAGATACAACACCGCCGCGTCGATGCCGACCAGCAGGAACAGGTCGATCAGTCCCGCCCCGACGCGCACGCCAAGCGACGGCATCTCCATCAACGAGGCGACCGTTTCAATGGCATCGAGCGAGGCCGCGCTCGACTTGACCGGCGATTCGAGATTGAGCGAGTCGATCCGGACCGGCCGCGTGGTTCGCGGACGATTGCGCGGCACTTCCGGCGTCGACCGGCGAACCGCGAGCGGCGTTCGCGCCGCCGGCGGCGTCATGATCGGCGCATCGTAAAACGGCAGCGCGCCGTCATCCGGCGCGGGCTCCCCGGTGTCGCTCGCCATCGCCATGGCGCTGCCCGGCATCGATTCCTCGGCCGCGACGAGCGGCTCGGGTGCCTCGATCGTCTCCGGGTCCTCGAACGGCGCGGGCTCGTCGATCACCTCGATCGGCATGCGCGCGGGCTCGTGCGGCTCCTCCGCCACGTCCATCGCCATCGCGGGCGGCGGTTCAACGACCTGCACGGCAGGTGGTGGCGGCGCGGATTTCGGCGGCTCGGGATCGCCAAACAAGCGATCGAGATCGAGCGCGGTTGCGCTCAGGCTGTCGGTCTGCCGCGCCATCGGCGGGAGTTCGAAGTCGCTGGGACCTTCAAGCTGGCGATCGGCGCCCTGGAGTGTCAGCTCGGGGTCGGACGCGAACGGCGCAAGCGAAAAATCGTACTGACAGTTCCGGCAACGGTCGGTGGTCTCAAACCCGAGATAACCGCATTTCGGACACTTCATTCTTGTGGTGGCGAGATAGCAGGAGGGGTTGACGATGCCGAGGACGCCTCGGCGGCGGCGACGGCCAGCAGTTCGCGCTGGATGTCGGCACGGATACGTTCGGCTTCCGGCCGGAGCGCGTCGCCGACGGGAACGCGATCGAGCGCACGCAACGCATCGCGCAACTTGCCGCCGGCAAAGAGCGATCGGGCTTGCGCCAGCCAGGCTTCGGTCGGCGATGGAACGGGCAACGGTGCAGGCGCCGCGACAATCGCAATGGGCCGGCCGGTCGTTGCCTGCACAGGGAACCAGTCGGCAATGCCGCTGGGCGCGACGAACACGAACGAGATGCCCGCCACCAGCACGATCGCGGCGGCGGTGATCCACCAGCGCGCCAGCGTGCCGCGGCGTTGATTGGCGACGCTCGACGCCGACGGCGTGCTGAGCGCGCGACGACGAATCGCGGGGAGCGGCGAGGCGTGACGCGTGCCCGCGTCGAGACGATCGATCCGCCCTAGCACGCCAAGCGCCACGTCGTGCGAGGCCCCTTGATCGAGCGCGTCACTTAACAGCGCGCGCGCCCGGATCACTTCCCCCTTGTCGAAGGCCTCGAGGCCTTCGTGCACGAGCGCTTCTGAGATGCGCATCTGTTCGGCCTGCGCGCTGCGGGCGCGATCGATGTAGGCCCGCGCCCGATCGTGATTGCGATCGAGAAACAGCACGCGCGTCCAGAGATTGATGGCGGCTTCGAATTCGCCGGAAAAATAGTGATCGAGACCCGTCACGAGAAGATGCTCAATCCTCGTATCGTCATCGGCGCCTGAAAGCGCCTCGGCAGCGCGCGGGTCCGCCATATAAGGTAAGTGCAACGGATTATAGCACTTACAACGGTGCGTACGGGTGCGTACCGGTGCCTGACGTGCCTAAGGGAAACGTCGTTTAGACTGAATGGACATGCCCGTTATCGAATGTGTTCCGAATGTCAGTGAAGGGCGCCGGCTCGACGTCATCGAGCGCATCGCCGGCGCGCTGCGCGCAGTGCCCGGGTTGCGCGTGCTCGACGTGCAGTCGGACGCCACCCACAACCGCTCGGTGTTGACCCTGGCCGGAGACGCCGCCGCGATGACCGCCGGCATCCCGGTGCTCTTCGAACGAGCGATCGCGGACATCGATTTGCGCACGCACCAGGGCGAACATCCGCGCATGGGCGCGGTCGACGTCGTGCCCTTCATTCCAATCGACGGCGTGACGATGGCGGACTGCGTGCAGCTGGCGAAATCAGTGGCGGCGACGGTCGCCGAACGCTTTTCTCTGCCGATTTACCTCTACGAAGACGCCTCGTCGAATCCCGCGCGCAAGAATCTCGAAGACATCCGCCGTGGCGAGTTCGAAGGCCTGGCGGCAAAGATGTCGCAGGCGGGCTGGGCGCCGGATTTCGGTCCCGCCGCGCCGCATGCGAGCGGCGGGGCGTCGGTGATCGGCGCGCGCATGCCGCTCATCGCCTACAACATCAACCTCAACACCAACCGGCTCGAGGTCGCGAAGAAGATCGCCGCGGCGATTCGTATGAGCAGCGGCGGCCTGCGCTACGTCAAGGCGATGGGCATTCCTCTCGAGGATCGCGGCATCGTGCAGGTGTCGATGAACCTGACCAATTACGAGAAGACGCCGATCTTCCGCGTCTTTGACCTGGTGAAACGCGAAGCCGAACGCTACGGCGTCAGCGTGCTGGAGAGTGAAATCGTCGGCCTGGTGCCTGCGGCCGCGATCCAGCAGTCGGTCGAGTATTACCTGCAGCTCGAAGGATTCTCGGGAGCGCAGGTGCTCGAGAACAAGCTCAGGTCCTAGCTCCCGCCCCGGGGCGTAATCCCGAACGCGCGAAGTTTCTTGTACAGGTTCGAGCGCTCGACGCCCAGGACCTCCGCCGTGCGCGACATGTTGCCCTGCTGGGCGGCCAGCGTCTGCAGGATGTAGTCCTTCTCGAACTCGTCGCGGGCTTCCGACAATGGCCGCAGCGGTCCTGCATTCGGGACCGGCACCCCGGCGCCATCGGCGCCGTCGCGGCCGAGGAAGCCGAGATCCTGCGCGGTGATCGTGTCGTCGTTGACCATGATGATGACGCGCTCGATGACGTTGCGGAGCTCGCGCACGTTGCCGGGCCATCCATACTGCTGCAGGCGCGCCGCCGCCTCCGACGCGAGGCGCTTCGGTCGCCGCCCGTATTCCGCCGCGAGAATCGCCATGAAGTGCTCGGCCAGCATCGGAATGTCCTGCTGGCGGTCGCGCAGCGCCGGCACAAAAATCGGAATCACGTTCAAGCGGAAATACAGGTCTTCGCGGAACCGGCCGGCGCGGATCTCCGCCGTGAGATCCTTGTTGGTGGCGGCGAGCACGCGCACGTCCACCCGGATGCGCTGCGTGCCGCCGACGCGCTCCATCACCTGCTCCTGGAGCACGCGCAGCACCTTGGCCTGCGTCTTCAGGCTCATGTCGGCGATTTCATCGAGGAAGATCGTGCCGCCGCTCGCCTGCTCGAATCGCCCCGGCTTGTCGGCGACCGCGCCGGTGAAGGCGCCGCGCACGTGGCCGAACAATTCCGATTCGATCAACTCTTCGGGAATGGCGGCGCAGTTCACTTCAATGAACGGTCCGCTCTTGCGGCGGCTGCTCTGGTGAATCGTGCGCGCCACCAGCTCCTTGCCGGTGCCGTTCTCGCCGAGGATCAACACGCGGCCGTTGGTCGGCGCGGCCTGCGACACTTCCTGTCGCAGATGATTCATCGCGGGACTCTCGCCGACCATCGTGTTCTGTTGCTGGCGATCGACCTTCGCGCGCAACACGCGATTCTCTGATTCAAGATCGCGCTGGCGCAGGGCGTTGCGCACGACCAGCACGGTCTTTTCGAGCGACAGCGGCTTCTCGATGAAATCGTAGGCGCCCGCCTTGATCGCCCGAACCGCGGATTCGATATTGCCGTGGCCGGAGATGATGACGACCTGCGAATCGATCTGCCGCTCGCGCAATCGCTGGAGGGTCGTCAGGCCGTCGAGACCCGGCAGCCAGATGTCGAGGACGATGACGTCATAGGCCGCGCCATTGGCCTTCTCGAGACACTCTTCGCCGGTGCCGGCGGTATCGACGTCAAAGCCCTCGTCTTTCAGCACGCCGCTGATCGACGATCGGACGCCGGGTTCATCATCGACAACAAGGATCGAAGCCATCAGGCAGGTAACTCGATGATAAAACGAGTGCCGGTCGGCACGTTATCGGTGACGTCAATGCTGCCGCCGTGTTCCGCGACGATCCGGCGGACGATGGCGAGGCCCAGACCACTGCCGCGGCCCTTGGTCGAGTAATACGGCAGGAACAGCTTGTCGCGCTCGGCCGCCGGAATGCCCGGGCCGGTGTCGGAGACCACGATGCGCACCAGGCTGTTCGCGCGATCGCGCGTCGTCTCCACCACGATGGTGCCTTGCCGACCCATGGCCTCGATGGCGTTGTCGATCAGGTTGATCATGACGCGCTTCATCTGCTCGGGATCGAGGCGCACTTGCGACACGCTGTCGGTGTCGTAGTGCCTCTCGAACTCGACCGCCGCAAACAATCCGTCGTAGAGCGCGATGGTGTCATTCAGGAACGGGTGCAGCTCTGTCGGCACCGCCCGCGGTGCGGGCATGCGCGCGAACTGCGAGAACTCGTCGACGAGGCCTTTCAGCGATTCCACTTCGCCGATGATCGTCGCGGTGCATTCCTGCACCAGATCCTGCAACGGCGGCGCGATGTCGCTCAGCTTGCGCTTCAACCGCTCGGCGGAGAGCTGAATCGGCGTCAACGGATTCTTGATTTCATGCGCGAGACGCCTCGCCACCTCGCGCCAGGCGGCGACCTTCTGCGCGCGGATCAGCGGCGTGACATCGTCCACCACCAGCACCGTGCCGTCGAAACTGCCGTCGGTGCCGGCGATGCGCGTGGCGGCGGCGACGACGTGCCGCTCGCGCCCGTCGCGCACCAGCGCCACTTCCTGCGCGAATGAATCCATCTTGGCGCGCGCCGCCTGGTCGAGGACGTCATTCACCGGCGTGAGATCGGGACGCGCGAACACGTCGACGGCATTGCGGCCGATCACTTCGTCGGTCAGTTCCAGGAGCCGTAACGCCGACGGATTGATCGTGCCAATCTTGCCGGCGCGATCGATCGACACCACCCCGGTCGCAATCCGCTCGAGGATGGCTTCGATGTAGCGGCGGCGGCCCTCGCCTTCGTCGTGCTTCTTCTCGAGGTCGATGCTGGCGCGCTCCAACCGCCGCCGGCTCTGCGACACTTCGGCGGCCATCGCGTTGAACGCGTCGACCATCGAGCCAAACTCGTCGCTGCCCTCGTGCTCGATGCGGTGATCGTAGTGGCCGGCGCCAATTTCCTTCGCCGCCTCCGACAGCATCTGCACCGGCCGCGTGATGCGCTTGGCGAGATACAGCCCCATCCACGTCGAGCCGACGAGGATCAGCAACGTGACCATGACGAAGAACGAAATGTAAACGCCGGCCAGCGGTTGCTTCAGGACGCGGAGCTGGCTGTAGTCCTCGAAAGCCTTCGACATGCGCCGGGCGCGCTCGGCCAGGTCGCCAGAAAGGTAGTCACTCGCCACGACGACGCCGGTGATCTGTCCCGATCCATTTCGCACGGCGGTGGCGACGTGTTTCAGCACGCCCCCGGCGGCCATCGGTTCCTCCACGCTCGGCGCGGCCTCAGCCCCACTGACCGCCCGGGCCGCCAATCGATCCGCCGATCCACGCGCCCATCCCTGCGGCAAGGTCGGCGACTGCACGTCGACGAGCGACACGGCTTCCACCGGTTGTCCCGGGACGCGCACGGCGCGATAGACCAGCACCATCCCGATGCGCTGCCCCGTCACTTCGGGCGTGACGACGTTCTGGACGTTCCCGATATCGGTCGAGGCGAGATCGATGCGGCTCAAGGCGCGCGCGAGGCGCGCCGCCTGGTCGGCCACCAGTCGCTCGCGCTCCTGGTAGTAATCGCCGGCGATGCTGTTCGCGCCGGAGAGAATTTCCTCCATCGGCGCGTTGAACCAGCGATCGACGGCGGTGAGCACGACGCGGCTGCCGACAATCAGCACGAGGACGGCGGGAATGACCGTCATGCTGAGCAGCGCGAGCACGAGCTTGGCTCGGAAGCGGCCGAAGGGAAGACCGCGGCGGCTTTCCATGATCGACTTGATGACGTTGCGCGCGAGCACGAAGGCGAGCGCGACCAGCATCGTGACGTTGGTCGCCGACAAGGCGATCAGCACGACCTCGGTCAGGAAGTCCGGCGACAGCGTGGACGTGCGATCGGCCAGCCACACGATGCCGCCGAGCACGGCCAGCAGCATGACGATGCCGGCGAGGATGAGCGGTGGGTTGTCGCGGAAGGGCCGCCGTTTCCCCCGAGCCGGGTCGAAGGGCGCAGGCGCCGCCGCCGGCTTGGCGGCCGGACGCGAAACGGAGCTCAGCTTCCCAGTGGCCACGTGAAGGATTACTCCTTGTGGCCCTTCAACGAGCGAATTTCCTGGGCGAAATCGTCCACGTCACGGAAGTCGCGGTAGACGGACGCGAAGCGCACGTACGCCACCTGATCGAGCTTCTTGAGTTCCGACATCACCAGCGCGCCGAGCTCGCGGCCGGCGATTTCACGCTCGGGCCGATCGTTCAGCAGCTGCTCCGCGCGATCGGCGATCTCGTCGATGTCCACCGGTTTGATCGGTCGCTTTTCACACGCCTTCAACAACCCGGAGACGAGCTTCGATCGCTCGAACCGCTCGCGCGTGCCGTCCTTCTTCACCACCATGTACGGGATCTCCTCGATCCGTTCATAGCTGGTGAAGCGCTTCTTGCACTTGTCGTTGAGGCATTGGCGGCGGCGGCGAATCGCATCGCCCTCGCGGCTTTCGCGCGAATCCACCACCTTGTCGCCGATGTCACCGCAGAACGGACATTTCACGTCGTCTCTCCCTCTGCCATGACTTTCTCTCCGTCCTCGATTTTGAGGCTGCTCAGCTTCAATCCGTCCTGGACCATGAAGATCAAGCCGGCGATCGTCACCGGCACGACCGAGATGGCATGCAGCACGATCGCGGCGCCGACGGCGGTGTCGTTGTCGGCGCCGAAAAATGACGTCGCGCCGATCCGATACGCCTCGTGAAAGCCGCCGACACCGCCCGGCGTCGGCACCGCCACGCCGACCACGAGCGGTCCGAGCATCAGCCATCCGCCGGTAAACGGCATCGCGATCCCAAAGCCCGCCGACACCGCCCAGGTCCCCGCGGCAATCGTCGCCCACAGCACCAGCGACCACGCCATCGCGGCGATCAAGCGTTCGGGCCGCCGCACGACCGCAAACCCCTCGGCGAAGGTCTTCGCAAACCCGGCCAGCAATCTAGCGGCCCTCGCGGGCAGGACGTGCTCCGCCTTGAGCAGCCACGCGTGCAGGCGATCCGGATGTCCGGCCATGAAGAACATCACGAACAACGCGCCGAGCGCGATCGGCGCCATGACGAGGCCGCCGTAGCGAATCGCGCTGAAGACGGCGGAGTTCTTCGCCTCGAGACCCGGATCGAACCAGAGGAAGAACGCCGCCATCAGGCACAGCACCGCGACCAAATCCAGGATCCGCTCGACCAGGATCGTCGCAAACGCGGCGGTGGCGCTGAGGCCCTCGCGCCGCGCGAGCAAGTACGGCCGGATCACTTCTCCGGCTCGTGCCGGCAGCACCGCCGACGCGCCAAACCCGATCACCGTAGTGCGAAACACCACGCCGAACCGCGTCGGCCCGAGGGGCTCCAACAAGTATTGCCAGCGCTCGGTGCGCACCAGGAACGTCACGCACGTCAGGAAGAGCGACAACAGCAGATACTCCGGCCGCGCCGCCATTACCGACGCCCACACATGGGCGAGATCCGCGTTCCTGAGAAAAATGGCGATGAGGCCCACGGCCAAGCCGAGGACCACCACCATCCTGATAATGTTGCGCAAACCGATCCCATACTACCGGAAGTGTCTCCCCCGAGACACACCCTACGGCTTGGGCATCCGCCTTCGCTCGGAGCAATGGCGAGCTACGGCGGGACTGACGTCCGCTTCCACTCTCGAAACGCCGAGCTACGGCAAGACTTCGCCTTGCACCGTTGTCGGGTCGCGTTTACCATGTGGGCTGCCGCCTTCGCGAAACGCTTCGGCGGGCCAAGCCTTTCACACGAGCGCCCGTGCCTTCACACGTTCTCTTAGATACGCAATTTGACGGCTTGACCCTGGTGCGCCGCGGCAAGGTCCGCGATGTGTACGCCGCCGGCGAGCACCTGATCATGGTCGCGACCGACCGCATCTCTGCGTTCGATTACGTCCTCGGCTCCGGCATTCCCGACAAGGGCCGGGTCCTCAACCAGCTCTCGGCCTTCTGGTTCGGACGCACCGGCCACATCGTCAAGAACCACCTCATCTCGACCAACGTGGACGAGTATCCGGCAGAGGTGCGCGCGTTCAAGCCGCAGCTCGAAGGACGCTCGGCGCTCGTCCGCCGCACCACGCCGTTGCCTGTCGAGTGCGTGGCGCGCGGCTACATCTCCGGCTCGGGCTGGAAGGACTACAAGGCGACCGGCGAGGTCTGCGGCATTCCGTTACCGAAGGGCATGAAGGAATCGGATCGCCTGCCGGAACCGATCTTCACGCCGGCGACGAAGGCGGAGTCGGGGCACGATGAGAACATCAGCGAAGCCGCCGCCGCCGCCGTGGTCGGCGCGGAACTGCTCGCGCGGCTCAAGAAGCTGACGATGGAGCTGTATGCGCACGGCGTGGCGCACGCGGAATCCAAGGGCATCATCCTCGCCGACACCAAGTTCGAGTTTGGGCTTCGCGACGATGGCGAGCTGCTGTTGATCGACGAGATGATGACGCCGGACTCGTCGCGCTACTGGCCGAAGGACACGTATGCGCCGGGCGGTCCGCAACCGAGCTTCGACAAGCAATACGTGCGCGACTACCTGGAATCGATCAAGTGGAACAAGCAGCCCCCGGTCCCCTCCCTGCCGGATGACGTCGTCATGAACACCCGGGCCAAGTACATGGACGCCTATCGCCGCCTCACCGGCCGCGAGCTGGAGCTGTAAGGCGTGCACAAGATGCTGGATCAACTCGTCACCGAGATGGTGACGAAGGGCGTGCATTACGAAGACGCCTGCAAGGAATTCGAGAAGCGCTTCATCTCAAAAGTCATGGACGGCGCGTCCGGCAACCTCAGCCGGGCGGCCGAAACGCTCGGCGTCCACCGCAACACCCTGACCCGCAAGATCAAGGATCTCAAGATCAAGGCCTAGCCCGGCCGCGCGGGGCTATTGACCGTTGTTCCCCCCGTTAGTATCATTAGCAGTCGGGCATGTCGACTGCTAGCTACCAGGGGCGTCGACTGCCAACAAACAGCACCAGTTAGCAACACACACCAAAACCAGATCGCAGAGACGGAGAGCAACACATGGCCTTAAGACCGCTCCACGACCGCATCCTCGTGCAGCGCATCGAGGAAAGTGAACAGAAAGTCGGCGGCATCATCATCCCGGACTCGGCCAAGGAAAAGCCGCAGCAGGGCAAGGTGGTGGGCGTCGGCGCCGGCAAGATCGAGAAAGACGGCAAGCGCATTCCTCTTGATGTGAAAGACGGCGACACCATCCTGTTCGGCAAGTATTCGGGACAGGAAGTGCGGGTCGATGGCGAAGATTACTTGATCATGCGAGAAGACGAAGTCCTCGCGGTGATCGAGGGCGGCAAGAAGAAGTAACGGAGATTCATTCACATGGCTAAGCAGATTATTTACGGCGAACAGTCGCGTCAGGCGATCCTTCGCGGCGTGAACCAGCTCGCGGACGCGGTGAAGGTCACCCTCGGCCCCAAGGGCCGCAATGTTGTCCTCGACAAGAAATTCGGCTCGCCCACCATCACCAAGGACGGCGTGACGGTGGCGAAGGAAATCGACCTGAAGGATCCGCTCGAGAACATGGGCGCCCAGATGGTTCGCGAAGTGGCGAGCAAGACGTCGGACACGGCCGGCGACGGCACGACGACCGCGACCGTGTTGGCCCAGGCGATTTACCGCGAAGGCGCGCGTAACGTCGTCGCCGGCGCCAACCCGATGGAGCTGAAGCGCGGCATCGAAAAGGCCGTCGAGGCCATGACCGCCGAAATCAAGAAGATGGCCAAGCCGGTCAAGGGCAACATGATTGCCCAGGTCGGCACCATCTCGGCCAACTCCGACGCGACGATCGGCACGATCATCGCCGAAGCCATGGAGAAGGTCGGCAAGGACGGCGTCATCACCGTTGAAGAAGCTCGCACCCTCGAAACGACGCTCGACGTCGTCGAAGGCATGCAGTTCGATCGCGGCTACCTGTCGCCCTACTTCGTGACGGATCCGGAGCGCATGGAAGTGGTGCTCGAGAACCCCGTCATCCTGATCCACGAAAAGAAGATCAGCTCGATGAAGGACCTGCTGCCCGTCCTCGAGCAGGTCGCGCGCCTCGGCCGTCCGCTGCTGATCATCGCGGAAGACATCGAAGGTGAAGCGCTGGCGACCCTCGTCGTCAACAAGCTGCGCGGCACGCTGCAGGTAGCGGCCGTGAAGGCCCCGGGCTTCGGCGATCGCCGCAAGGCGATGCTCGAAGACATCGCGATCCTCACCGGCGGCAACGCCATCACCGAGGACCTCGGCGTCAAGCTCGAGAACATCAAGCTCGAGGACCTCGGCAAGGCCAAGAAGATCACCATCGACAAGGACAACACGACCATCGTCGAAGGCGGCGGCGTGAGCGGCAAGATCGAAGGCCGCGTGAAGCAGATTCGCGTCCAGGTCGAAGAGACCACGTCCGACTACGACCGCGAGAAGCTCCAGGAACGCCTGGCGAAGCTGGTCGGCGGCGTCGCCGTCATCAAGGTCGGTGCGGCCACCGAAACCGAAATGAAGGAAAAGAAGGCGCGCGTCGAAGACGCGATGCATGCGACCAAGGCGGCTGTCGAAGAGGGCATCGTCCCCGGCGGCGGCGTGGCCCTGATTCGTGCCAGCAAGTCGCTCGATGCGCTGAAGCTCGAAGGCGACCAGAAGATCGGCGTCCAGATCATCCGCCGCGCGATTGAAGAACCGGCGCGCTGGATCGCCACCAACGCCGGCCTCGAAGGCTCGATCAT